>Ga0233415_10000655_pt1 | contig 15949 bp, 11 predicted proteins | sample Na_anoxic_12_MG_FD_188631 | JGI IMG/M metagenome (GOLD analysis project Ga0233415, IMG submission 188631) | Seawater microbial communities from Saanich Inlet, British Columbia, Canada - Na_anoxic_12_MG | ecosystem: Environmental > Aquatic > Marine > Inlet | place: Canada: British Columbia... | reverse complement strand
CGGCTTCGTAATGGGGTCAAGTCTACTCTTAGCTCTTTTCTAATATATCCTTCAAGGTTTTGACTCGTTTACTAATATTTCTATTCTTTTCCATCTCGCGTTTTACTCTTTCTGCAACGCTCCCAACTGTGCTATTTTTATCGATCCCAAATGCTTTACCTGCAACTTTTAGCGTATCATTCCTGATGCACCTTATTCGATAAATAGCGACATTCCTTGGCTCATTAAAATCACCCCTTTACAACTAAATTTAGCAAGAGACAAGAGTAGATTTGACCCCTTTATAGGACTGCTGCCCTGTAGGAACGTGCATTGTAGCACATGTATGTCTTCACCCAACCCTTCTGAACCGGGAAATACTTCCCTGGCGAATCACCGGCTGGAAAAGCTCGATTGGTGGCCGGAGCCGCCCTTCGACAGAGAGCGTTCCTTCCGATTTCAAGAGCCGGTGTAGTTCGCTCCACATCTTGTCCATATCGCCGATGGGACGAGCGAGACCGAAAAGGAAGGTCAAATCAAAACTCTTGTCGGGTAGATCCGTTTGAGCAGCGTTTGCTAGCATAGTCTTGGCGTTGGATATACATTCCGTCTCGATCTTTTTTCGAACGTGTTCCACGGCTAGACGGTTGACATCCAAGGCCAGTACACTTCCCGCTTCGCCGACGATCCCGGCCGCGGGTATGGTGAAAAAACCGGGGCCACATCCGACCTCCAGCACCTCTTGACCTGGTTCGAGACCCGCGGCGTTCAAAAACTTATAGGGATCTCTGAACAGACCGTACAGCGTTTCGTGGATAAAGGACATCATTCTAAAATTTATTCTATTTGGTTGCCGCATCTTTTTTACTCCCTTGCATCTCGCTCGCAATTGGGCGACCAACGGGCTCTTCAGGCGCAGCAATTATCTGTCGGCTGAAAGAGCAAGGTTATGCAATAGTTTCATGTGCATGATCTTTTGGGGTTTGTGCAGGAATAATTCGTTGTTGAATGTCATCCCAAATTTTACGCCTCATGATTCGTAGATTATATTCCGACTGCAAATTAAGCCAAAATTGTGCTTCAACTCCAAAATAGCGCTGTAATCTGAGAGCTGTATCGGCCGTAATGGCTCGTTTACCATTCACAATCTCGCTAATTCTATTCGGAGGTACAGCCAGATCACGAGAAAGCCGATTGATACTTATCCTCAACGGTTCCATGAAATCCTCACGCAGGATTTCGCCTGGAGTAATTGAATCGAGAAGTTTTTTTGTAGCCATAAAAATACCTCAATGATAGTCAGTTATTTCTACATTGTACACATTCCCTTCACGCCACTCAAAACAGACCCGCCACTGCTTGTTGATGCTAATGGCATATTGTCCTTTTCTGTCTCCTTTTAAAGCATGGAATCTGATTCCGGGATTAAGCATTAAAGCTTCGAGGCTGGGAGCAGCATGAAGAACCATAAGCCTTTTCCTTGCCTGCCGCTCAAAAGACTGAAAACGACCAACTCGTTCATCGTTAAACAATTTTTCAGTATCTCGACAGGCAAACGATTTTATCATATATGACTAGTATTATGTCTTGCGTAATATGTCAAGCGGATTATTTTTTACGTAAACGCATAACGCTGTCATTAGCCGCCGGACCACGAGCCTGGAACTAAAATCAAACAAGCGTTATTCCCGGTCGGCTGGATGAATTTGTTAGCTGTCTAATTCATGTTGATCATCGTAAGTATCCAGAAAGGCCTGAAGCTTATCGAAAAGGCGATCGAGTTCTTTCTGGAGTTTTTTATTTTTCGTATGATTTGCCTCGGCTGCTATGTACCCCTGAATTTCCTCAATGTCATCCAATGACAGTTCGACCTCAATCCTTTTGCCGTCTACAACAGCCAATCTTGCAAAGTCTGGATCACAGAATGTCTCATCGCGGATGATATCCCGTTCACGTAAGGTTAGCGTGACAGGTAATTTTGTTCCGTATGGTATTTTCTTTCGTTTCATTGTTTGGCTAACATTAGGATTATACTGCCTATATGCAGACTTATAATACGGCAAATTGAAATTGATATTGAAATTATTCAATAAATGTAAAATCTCTGCCAGTAATGCGCGAAATATTGAGAATGAAAAATACTGAAAGTGAGTATGTGATATGAAGTTGCTGGATCAAGTTCGTGATGTGATGCTGAAGAGGCACTATTCAATTCGCACTGAACAGGCATATTAACTTGAAACACTATATATTATTCCACAGAAAATGTCACCCAAAATATATGGGAATGAATTCTATTACCGTATGATGAGTAAAGAGGATTATTGAAAAAAAAGAATTCGGAGGAACTTTTAAGATTGCGTTGGAACGGAAAGTTGGGGGGCCGGGAAGTGAGAAACTGAGAACTCGCCCGAGGCCCTGAAAGTTTGACGAAAGAACACTGTTCCCAGGGCAGCACAACCAGTCCGGTCCCTTCAAGCGGTTTGTTCAGGTTATGCTCATTCATCGGGTTCCAGACGTTTGCCAAAACTCACCACATCGTCAATTTTGAACCCAATCGTTTTGTGGAATTCGATTACTCCAGCATTCGTACTTCGGACTTGAAGGTTGATTTTTGGGCATCCTACTGCCCGAAGTTTGGCTTCTGCCTGATCCATCATTCGCTTGGCAATCCCTGTACGCTGATGTTGTGGATGGACAGCAAGATAGTTGATCCAACCACGATGACCGTCGTATCCGGCCATCACAGTGGCAATAATACGGTCTCCAGAGCAGCCGACAAGGAAAAGATCCGATTGCACCTTGAGTTTTCGCTGTATGTCACGATGGGGATTATTCCACGGAACCACGAGACCGCAGTCAGTCCACAGTTGGACTACGGCTTTCTCATCCGATGGTACAAATGGTCTGATTTTCAGTTTCATAATATACTCGCGAAGGTTCCGGTCACGCGCGGCGGTACGCTGTTGCATGCACCGACTGTTCAAAAATTATATCTTTCACCATTTCAAACCTATGCACACACCATATCTATCATGACTAATCAGTGGAATGATTGTCAACTTACTATCTTCTTTCTCTCTCTCCAAAATGGTATCGGTCGCTTCCCATGCCATATACCAACCTAATGCTGCTTGAGAAGCAAAATGGTCATTATCATTTATCCTTGACCAAGCAGTTAAACCAGATACAACATAAAAAAAATATTTTATAAGTGAGTTTTCTTCATTCATATGAGCAATTGTCAAGAATGGGACTGCTCCAATAAATGCATGACCACTAACACCATTACCATCATTAAAGGGCTTCCAGCGTGAAGCGTCTTCAGTTTCACTTGGACGAGATGCTCCGGTAATTCTTTGCATTGATAGCATTGCAGGCCCCCCTAATAAGTAAGCTCTTGCTGTACGCTTACCCCAATTAGTAATCACTGAAGCCTCTTCATCTGAATTAAAATAGTATTCAGTAGAAGCAGCAATCAAAGATAAGGGAATGAAACAAATCCCTTCACCAAACACTTTCATAACTTTTGCAAACTCATCGGTTTTTGAATTACGTACATGGCTTTGATACCAAGTCTGATAATTTTCATCAATAGATGTATTGGCCATTACAGCGCCTCCGCCAAAAGCAAGACCCATTCGTATAAGATGATTACTGGAATAAAATTGTTGATAATCATTTTTCACAGTATTCCAAATAACTCGTTCTTTATCCTTATCATCTGCACTGACAGAATTAGAAAAAAAGAGTATTATAATAAATAGCAACCAAACGTTTCGATTTTTTCGAGTGTTTATTTTGGATGTCCTCTAATGTTTTGATGTCTAAAGAATGGCATCGTATTAACAGGATCTCCTTATATCATCCATCCGGGTAAGAAAGAGATCTCTTCATTACTTGCTAATCGATCAAAAGTTACTACAACCTGTTTAAAGTCTGGGTAGATTTTACAAAAAGCTCTGAGACTTATAGGCTGTTTTAGGCGGTGATTCGGTGTAAGTTTTGCCTCAAATACCCATTTTTGATCACCAATAAGGATAAAATCGGCTTCTGTTTTCGATAAGGTTCTCCAAAAAAAAAGTTGCTCTATCACACCCAAATTTTTATAAAGCTCACCAAAAATTGCATTTTCAAATAAAGGGCCTTTATCCGGGCGGAAGCTTATTTCAGTAAAATTTCTTAAGGCAAAATTTCTCAATCCAGTATCTAAAAAAAATATCTTTGGCATCTTTGTTAACTCTTTTCGGATATTGCTATGAAATGGAGGGAGGGCACAGATAATAAAGGTGTTTTCCAGGATTGACAGATAGCGCCTGATGGTATCCCTCCCGATTCCAAGTGTGCCTGAAAGTTCATTAACATTGAGAAGATTCCCGATACTTCCTGCCAATAATTTAAAAAGGTTTCGAAAAACCGAGAGATTAGCTACATCAAATAGGACATTGACGTCTTTTAATTCATAGGTTTCAAATAGTTCCCTCAATTCCTCGAGCTTATCCTCTCGTGATTTTGTCAAAACTACCTTTGGATAGCCCCCATAGAGGACATATTCTTCAAACAGGGCTTTCATTTCATGATTAAAGGGTTTAATTCTTTCGGGATCTATCTCTCCCTTTTTTAATAGCAGATTCCTAAAGTGAAATTCTTCCAACACAGTTGAAAGCATTCTGTTTTCCTTGAACAATAAAAATTCCTGAAAATCGAGAGGAAATAAGGTAAAAGTCTTCTTCCTTCCGGTCATGCCATCCTTGAATCTTTTTATGGCTAATGAGGTAGAACCTGTTACAATTAGCTTGAGTGTTGGCTCAAAATCAGCCAGGTATTTCAAAAAATGAGAAGGATCATTCAGGTACTGAAGCTCATCGATCATTATTACAGATTCTTTCTGGGGATCAGCACCAAAAAAAATGAGATACTCTTTGAAATATTTCGGATCCCTGTTTAGGGCGGCCAGTTGGTCTGAATCTTCTAAATTATACGTTACGATATTTTTTGCAGCTCCCCACTTTTTTATCAGATCTTTTTTTAAAAGCTCCAAAAGAGAGGTTTTACCTACTTGACGAGCTCCCAAGATGATGATGGCATCAGGATTATCGAGCCAAGGGAAGAGTTTCTTCTGTAATTTACGAGGATAATATATCATATTATTCTATATTGATAATACAAATTATTAGATATTTTATATTATCCAAAAAGCTTTTGTCAAGACAAATTATGGATGGAGTAGATGGGGACACCCCCTCAAGCCACCCTTTGAAGGGGTGGTATTTGATACGGGTATTATTTGAATTTTCTGTTTATGCAATAGGTGGGAGTGAAAAGTAATGCAGGTTATTGCTCACAGACTCTATACATTGGCTCTTGAAGGTGCGTTCTTCTGCAGCGCGGGCATCGACTTGGGCGGGTGAAGCGCCTTCGGTCTTTAAACACATATCCACATGCGAGGCAGTAGGAAGGCCGGATAATCACCTTTTTTCTTTGGGCCGCTGCAGAACGTGCAATATGTGGGAGATGCTCACAGACCTCTTTTTCTCGAATTCCTATCGCCTGGGAGAGTTCCCTGGCGCTCATATCATTTTCGCGTAAAAGGGCGATCATCTGCTGCCGAGTTGTTTTTACATTATCTTGATGTTCTTTTTGGTTCATTGGGGGGGGTTTTATGTTAAAGAAAGGAGAAGTAATGGCTGTATTGCAATAGAAGCTGGCTCATTATGACACCTGTGGAAAACATCTTCGATAAGTTGGCTATGGGAGTGGACTTTCAATTCATTACAAACTTATTAATGGCTTTAACTCCTTCAGCATCAAGGCGTTCAGTAAACCTTACTTTTACTCAAAAAGAGATTTTAAAATCCCTATCTTTCTCCTTTACTTCTTATAATGGGTATGAATTTTATGGACACAAAATGTTTTGTCGACATAAAAAAATCTGTTCCTTGCACCGCTGAAACGAGGTTTTTAACGCCGATGGGCTTTTGGTTTCAAAAGGACCTGCACATCGCATACTCACACCTCCCATTATCCAGGGTAGAAAAACATGATATTGAATTGCAGGCCCTTGTGAATTCAGTTAGAAAAATCCTTTGGGTCCCCCCAGGCGATACAGTGTGCGGGACAGGCTAAGCTGCATGCAGGCTCCTCCCCCATTTCGAGTCTCTCATAACAGAGGTCACATTTGACGGCGAGTTCTCGATCCTCATCATACTGCATCGCCCCGTACGGGCAGGCTTCCACACATGCCTTGCACCCGGTGCAAAGCTCCTCGTTGATGAGCACGATCCCACGCTCGTCTCTGGTGATCGCCTCAACAGGGCACGCATCCCCGCAGGGGGGATCCTCGCAGTGGTGGCAGTAGACGGGGATAAAGAGAGGAGATTTTTCGATGACCCTTATTAATCGTGGCCCTACACCAAGCCCGTGTTCCTGTTTGCAGGCAATCTCACAGGCATGACACCCATTGCAATCTTCCTCAAAGAAATGTAGTGATATTTCTTCCATGTCTTCCCTCCTATTCATTTTCACAGGGGTATATGTTACACAAACAGACTCGCACATTAGTAGAGCCCATATTGGGGTCACATGTCTCAAAGGCATTGTCGGTCAAAATATTAGCATTGGATATTTCCCAGCCATGTCCCGGATCTTTTATCTCTGGGAACCACCATCCATGCTCTGAGGTCACAACCCTGGGATCGATGCCGTCATATAGTTTTGCGCGTTGTTTTATACGTCCCCTTGGCGATTCTATGCAAATCCATTGACCATCCTCGATGCCATGTTTTTTGGCAGTCTCAGGATGGACTTCCGCTATAGGATCGGGTCTGATTTCCCTCAGCAATGGAATCATTCGGCCTGCTGAATGGAAATAGGTCGGGGTTCGGAGCCCTGAATTGAAGATGTAGGGGTATTTCTTCGCCACCTCAGGAGTGGAATACGGGCTCTCAGGGACTTCCACATATTTGGGTAGAGGATCACGCCCCCATTTCTCCAAGATGGTTGACCATAGTTCCAGTTTCCGGGTAGGGGTGGAAAACCCCCTTTCTCTGTATTTGTGGTAAACCATTTCACCCTGAAGGTATCCTTTCTCCTTAAATTGCTCAAAGGTCAGTCCCGAGGGTTCGAGCAGATAATCCAGACCGTCCTCTACTGTGGGCCACCATTCCTGTCCCATTCGTTTACCAAGCTCCTGAAAGATTTTATGATCCTGCCATGCCTCACCGATCTCGCAACACTTCTGCCTGGCGAACGCATAGCCGTGGCGTTTCCAGTTACTGGCCACATGGTTTTGTTCCAACCAGGTGCCGGCAGGAAGGAAGATATCGGCCAGTTCCGCGGTGGGGGTCATGAAATGATCGATGACCACCAGGAATCCAATTTTCTTCAGTGCCTCATAGGCCTCTCTGGCATTGGCTCTGGATACCACCGGATTGGTACCGCATAGCAATCCGGCCTTAAGCTGATACGGTTCTCCGTACACGATGGAATTCCATGCCTTTTTGGGATTGATAAAGGCCACCCTGGCGCCGAGCTTAAACTGTTCTCCGCCCAGTCTCTTTGCGAGCACCTCCTTAGACAGGTCCTTGTGTCGGCTGAATTCAGCAACTGTCCGTGTGGGTGGGTTCACAAAGAGGGCATTTCCTCCTGGGGCGTCCAGGTTGCCCGTTATCCCCATGAGTCCGATCGCAGTTCGTGTAAAATCAGTGCAGTTAATGCTTTCTTCCGTGGGCACGCCCCATTGGATAGCCGCCGGTTTCGTGGTGGCATATATCCGTGCGGCCTCCCGGATCAGGTCTTTATCAACCCAGGTAACTTCCTGTACTTTTTCAAGGGGATAATCCTTCATGACCCTTTCCTTAAAGGCATCCCAGCCGTGAATATAATTCTCAACAAAATCTTTGTCATAGAGTTCTTCTTCAATGATCACGTGGTGGAAACCGAAGGCAAGGGCGCCATCCGTTCCTGGACGGATCTGAAGCCAGAGGTCGGCCCTCCCGGCATAAAACGATTTTCGAGGATCGACGTTAATAAGCTTGGCCCCATTCTTTAAGGCCCTCATGAAATTTTCACCTGTATATTCGTCGGGATTGGTCCACATGGGGTTGGTACCCCATATAACGATGCATTTCGGCTCATTGATATAATAGTCGACAACAGGTAGATTGCCGCATGTAATCAGACTTGATGATACCCTTGAGACATAACAAAAATGGCCGGCCGTCAGGACATTTGGGGTGCCCAGCTGATTTGCAAAGCGGTAGAGGTGACTCTCATAGTCCCGTCCCGTGCCTTGCCCTACAACAATATATTCCGGCCCGTATTCGTCGACTACGGCCTGAAATTTTGCGGCGATTGCATCGAGCGCCTCGTCCCATGTGATTTGTTCCCATTTTCCATTAAGTTTCTCACCTACCTTCTTCATCGGATGGAGAATCCTGTCCGGATGGTAGGCCAATTGGGTAATGGCCAGACCCTTAGCACACATGGTACCGTGGCTGATGGGGGAATCGGGGTCCCCCTCCACCTTGACCACCTTGCCGTCTTTCACGTGAGCGATCACGCCACACTCCCCATGGCAGCTCCGGCAGACAGTTCGAATTTTCTTTACTTCTTCCATTGTTCAACTCCTTTCCATTTTGTTTTATCCTTTTCTCCTCCTTGGCTTATCCAGCCGCCTGAAGCTTTTTCTCAATGTCTTCGCGCATGGATTTCTTATCCAATTTTTCTGCGCCAGTATATGGCATGGTATCGATAAATTCAATCCGCTCAGGCAGTTGAAGCACAGAGGCTTTCTGATCTTTCAGAAAGGAAATGATTTCTTTCGAGGACAGTTGAGTCCCGGCTTTGGGCTGGATATAGGCACAAACCCTTTCGCCCATGAGCGGATCAGGCATAGGGATAACAGCCACGGCTGCGACATCTGGGTGACGGTTGATGAGTCTCTCGATTTCCGTGGCACTGATACTCTCACCGCCTCGGTTAATCATTTCCTTGATACGGCCGGTGAGCGTGATATAGCCTTTTTCATCGATTGTGGCTACGTCTCCGGTCCTGAAAAATCTGTCCTTAGTGAATGCCTCTTTGTTCTCCTCCGGATTATTATAATAGTCTGTAAATACACCGGGGCCTTTAAGGACCAATTCACCTTGCATGTTGAGAGGAAGTTCATTCCCTTCTTTATCAATGACCTTATATGTATCATAAGGGCATGTGGGCCTTCCCACGGTAGTACAGATTGTCTCTAAATCATCAGTGGTGCGTGTGATGGTCGTCATTCCTTCTGTCGCGCCATATCCATTGTAAAATTTCATTTTCAATTTTTTCGTGACATCTTTGACGAGATCAGGGTGGCTTGTTCCCCCCGCGCTGTGCATCTTTTTTAAGGAACTCAAATCATGCTTATCAAGATCCTTGTATTGGAGCATCCTTTGTGCCAGTGTGGGGACCCAGATAATGGAAGTCACTTTCTCCTTTTCAATGGTCTCACAGATCTCTTTATCGTCTGTGGAATCAAGGAATACAATCTTTCCAAGCATGATAATACTTCTGATGAAGCCCTTAGTGAACGTTAAGTCATGACCTATCGGACCTGCGAGCAGGTTAACGTCGTGGTTGTTCTGCCCCCACGATTTGGAGCAATATTCGATGCCCGTGATGAGACTGTTATGCGTGCGGGGAACAATCTTAGGCGCTCCGGTCGTCCCGCCGGTTGGCCCCATATGGGCCACCTGCATGGGATCTGGTGCTCTGCTGGCAAGACGGGCGAGATTGTCCTCGGTCATTTCAGCCTCATCGATTAGCCTTTCGAGACTTGTAAAGGGCTCATGATCCCTGTCTCCACGAACAGTAATAATATTCTTAAACTCCGGATTCTCCTTCAGGATATCATTGATAATAGGAACGTAATCTGTTTTTTTGTATCTGGAGGCAACAATCCAGGATGTGGCCCCCGTAAGGCTAATCAGGTTGTTTATTTCTAACTGGCGATATCGGTCAATCAACAATACAGGGATGGCTCCAATTTTTTGAAGGGCGAAATAGGCAAAAACGAATTCGTTCCAGTTCGGAAGCTGAACCAGGACCCTGTCCAAGGGCTGGATGTCCAAATCTATCAGTCCTATGGCCAGCTTATTTGTCTTTTCACGAGCCTCTCCATAGGTAAGACGCGTCTTCCGATCGACGAAGGCCTCCTTTTCAGGGTGAATATCTGCGGCCCTGTCAAGGATATCTCCAAATGTCAGACCTGACCACCACCGACACGAATTGTACTTTTCAGCATCCTCTTTTTTATAGGGTGTAAATCCTTTCAAGAACTTCACCATACCTTGTCCTCACACAAACCAATTAAGTAATAACTCAATAAATAGGGGCAACATTTTCGTACACCACCTTTCTGGATTCCTGCTTTCGCAGGAATGACATGGGGTTAGGTCATTTCGTCATTCCCGCGCAGGCGGGAATCCAGGGACTTTACCCCTTTTTATTGAGCTATTACCAATTAAAGTGATACGATGATAGCAATAAGAATCTGCTTTTCCCCTCATTCCTTTAGATGCCACATGTTTTCAAGCCAATAAAGGCTTCAGCGAAATATTTTCTTATTTTGTCGAGAACCGGATCTCAATTTCGGTGGCGATCTTTTTTAAGTACTCAGAATATTGAGGAATAACCTCATCCTTGACTTGTATTCTCAGGCCTACTGCCCAGATAGCAGCGGGGGAATTCCCTCTGTTAATGTTTAAAGGAACGGCAAGGGCACGTATGCCTTCTATATACTCTTCCATATCAAAGGCAATACCTTCCTCACGGGTTTTTTGAATTATTGCTTTGTACTTTTGTTGGTTTGTACATGAAAACGGAGTGAATTTTATTAATTTGTTCTGTGACAAAATCTTATCAATTTCAGCATCGGGCAGCAGCGATAAAAGAGCTTTTCCCCCAGCTCCAGCAAGAAGATGGATTCGCATTCCCACCTCGGACATTACCCGGATGTCAAATGTTGAGTCAACCTTGTCCAAAATTATAGCCCGTAGGCCTGATCGGATTCCCAAAAAGACCATCATTCTGGTTTTGCGGTTGATCTCTTCCAGATAAGGATGGATTGTCTTGATTAATTCGGAGCGTCTCATGACAGATCTGCTCAATACATACAGGTGGGTCCCAAAATGGAATTTATTGTGTCCTTTTTTTTCAAGGATTTCGAGATCTGTGAGGGTGTAGGCAATATTAAAAACAGTACTTCTGTTATAGGTAAGGGCTTTGGCTATATCGCTGATCCCCAAAGGATCCTTTGACTGGGCCAGTAGCTGCAGGATACTGAAGCATTTGTCGATTGCAGGAACTCTTTTGAATTCTGCTTTCATTTTTTTATTCAAAAATAGATATTAATATTCTATATAGAGAACAATTGTTTTCTATTTAAAACATTATTACATCTGCGTCAAGAAAAAAGAATGGATTAACTGGAAATTATTTTTGTCAAAAGGTGCGAAAGTGGATAAATAAAACCTATAGATATCATAAAAAAAGAAATTGACAGATTTAATCATAAAAGGCGATCGCCAGGGCCAGACTGCTATAACTGTCAAGCTCCGAACAGTTTGTGGATGCGCCCGAGGGAACTTTTGCGTTCCGAGACCGGCATGATTTTTGCTTATACATCTTTTAAAGTTTCTCCAAAAATGGTTGAAATTTGAAACACCCTGATCGTTGCGGATTGCAGGGTTGCAGGTTACGCATCACGCATTAGTTGTTGCTGGATATGGGTTGATGGGTTGATCCGTGAGACCAATTATCGAATCGTCAGTTGTATACTGGATATCTGGTCCAACCCATTGAATTGCTGATCAATCAGTCGCAGCCCTGACCGACAATGTCCCATAATTTGTCATAAGTGTCAATATTTTGGCGAATACTATGGGTTGCCCGTGGCCTTCATTCATCAAAAAGGAAAACATGAATCTTGATAAGGTTAGAATTGAACCCGCCCATGGTGATGTCTGCCCTGTGACAGGTCTGCCTATCACCCGCAGACCTGAATGGACAGATGTCAGCTTCGGCAAAGATTACAGGGTGACGGTAAGTATAGTAGGCGACAGCATCCTTTGGGTGCAGTCGTCCGGATACGTTACCCTGCATGACGAGATAAATGTTTTGTCGTTAACGGATCAAGTGCCTGCCGAGGCCATTTCCGAAGAGAAGCCCTATGTTCAGATAGAAGACTATTCGAACCTCCGAGGCGCTTCCCTTGAGGCACGCAAGTACTATGTCGACGATATGAAAAAGCGTAAACGAATTTCGGGTGTAATCTTTTGCGGCGCTTCATCCATCTTCAAGATAAGCATTAAGCTCGGCAGGCGTTTAAATGTGGTTAAATTTCCAGTGCATATCGTGGATGATTATTCCGAGGCGGTCAGGCTTGCCCTTGAGATACAATCAAAAGAAAAGGTCTTAGAAGACAAACCCATCATTGTCTCTACCCATGAAAAAAATCTTATAAGAGATACTTTGCCTTTAGAAAAGGAATCCATCTGCCCTGTGACAGCCTTGCCTATTACCACCAAACCAGAATGGACCGATATTGATATCGCTGAAAATTATTCGGCATCCTTCAGCCTAATCGGAAATGCAATACTGTGCACAGTCCCGAATGGCATCCCCAGCGATAAAGGAACGCATAGACTTCTTGAGGAGCGTGAAAAAGTTTTAAGGGAGGCAAATCTGCTGGATAAAAGATATGTCGAAATTCGGGATCACAGCAGGCTTTCAGGGAGACCCTCAAAAAAAAGCCGTATGATGTTAACAGATTTACTGCTTAAAGAAACCAATGAAGGCAATCTCCTCGGATTTTGGGTATTTAATGCCCCTTTATTTATAAGATTGATGTTCGATGTTGGCACAAAATTGCATAAATCATCCGCTCCTGTAGCTGCTGTCAAGGATTACAAGACAGCCATAGATAATGCAGTTAATATGCTTGATCAGCATGGAATAGGTTTTGGCGTCAGACAATATAAGAGATTCACAAAGGATGATTGGGGCATTGAACTGGAAACCTTTGGCGTTAGATTTGAACTCATCGGTGATCATACCATATGTTCAACCGCCCATGGAAGTCTGAGAGAAGCTTATGTAGAAAAATTCTTCAAACTCCATAAAAAAGTCCTCGATGAAGCAGGATTAACGGCAAAGGGATATTACTATCGCATACTCAACTGGGAGAAACTTGAAAAAACCACCTGGAAAGCCAGAAGGATGTATATCGATGGCATAAAAGATTTGAACAAGAAAGTCCCCTGCAAATTATCGGTATTATTTGGGCTAAATAAATTTATGAGCACAATAATTGGAATCAGCAGGCAATTTGTCTCTGTTCCCATAACTACAGCCAGAAACCTTGAAGAGGCATTGACAATCATTGAAAGAGAAAAGAGAAAAGAAACTGAAAGAAAGATTACTAAAAAAGAAAAAAGGCAACCGGAAAAAACATATACAGAGAGGGAAATAAGTAAATATTCCGAAGAATTGTTACAATTTATAGGAACCATAGACTGGGATCAGGAAGGGGTCTCGCCAGAAAATATCATTGATTCCCATCCATTCAAGCCAGTCTTTGCCGCTATAGCAATCATAAAAGATGATATTGACGATCTTTTTCAGATGCAAAAGCGGGCAGAAGGAGAATTGCAACAGCGGAACCGTGAACTATTGTTTATTAACCAGACCAGCCAGACCTTTAACTCCGTTCTCGATCTGGATGAGGTGCTTGCGGCTGTCCTGGGCGAGATTACTAAGTTGATGAATGTGGTTGGTTGCTCCATATGGTTGACGGAGCCAAACACTTCATACCTGATCTGTCTTCAGGCCACGGGACCTTACTCGACTGTTGTTCGCCGCTGGCGCATGTCTTTCGGGGAAGGCTTTATCGGATGGGTGGCCCAACATGGCGAAAGTCTTATTGTGCGGGATATACGAGCCGATTCCCGCCACTCCAAGGAGGTGGATTTACAAACAGGGCTGGAAATACGCTCTTGCCTTTGTGTTCCCATAAAGGTCAAGGGAGAGCTGATCGGCGTGATCCAAGTGGTGGATATGGAAATTGAGCGTTTCGAGACCGGACACTTGATGTTGCTGGAGCCCCTGGCCGCGTCTGCGGGGGTAGCGATTGAGAATGCACGGTTGTATGAAAAGACCCGCAAAGAGATTGATGATCGTAAACAAGCGGAAGAAACTTTACGGCTGAGCGAGTCCAAATATCGCGACATATTTGAGAACGTATCCGACTTCATATATATTCATGATTTAGAAGGTAATTTCACTGAAACCAATCTTGTCTGGAAAAAGGAACTCGGTTTGACAGAGGACGACCTGGCCGGTTTGAACGTAAAGGATTTAATACCCGAAAGGTACAAGCATCAATTCGATGATTACCTGAGCAGAGTAAAGGCAAATGGAAAAGATGAAGGCCTGATGGGCCTTATGACAAAGGATGGCGATGAACGTATCCTTGAATACAAAAACTCCTTAATCCATGGTTCAACAGGGCCAATTGGAATTCGAGGTTCAGCGAGAGACATTACCGAACAGTTACATGCTCAGAGTGCGCTGCGGCAGAGCGAAGAGAAATATCGCACCATCCTTGAAAACATCGAAGACGGCTATTTTGAAGTTGACCTTGCCGGAAGTTTAACATTCTTTAATGATGCATTATGCAGGATTACCGGATTCCCTGAAGACGAATTAATGGGGATGAACAATCGTGAGTATATGGATGAAGAGACTGGCAGGAAAGTGTACAAGACCTACATCAGGATATTCGAAACAGGCGAGCCGGTCAAAGGACTTGAACATGCAATCCTGAAAGATGGCAACGAAAAACATGTAGAGGCCTCTGTATCACTCATGAAGGATAGAGAAGGCCAGCCAATCGGGTTCAGGGGTACTATCCGGGATGTGAGCGAACGGAAGCAGGCTGAAGAAAAGATCAGGCAGTACAGCGAGAACTTAGAAGAAATGGTTGAACAAAGAACTGAGGATTTGAAGAAGTCAGAGGAAAAATACCGGACTATTCTGGAGAATATTGAGGATGGGTATTATGAAGTTGATCTTGCCGGAAACCTTACCTTCTTTAATGACGCTACGTGCAGAATAGCAGGGTATCCCGAGGATGAATTGATGGGGATGAACAACCGTGAATATACGGATGAAGAAAATGCACGGAAGCTATATCAAGAATACCGTAAAGTTTATGAAACGGGAATACCCACCAAAAGGCTTGACTGGGAAGTGATCAAGAAAGACGGTGCAACAGGATTTCTGGAGAGTTCTATTTCTCTGATAGCCGGTTCGGAAGGTCAGCCCATCGGGTTCAGGGGTATTATCCGTGACGTTACGGAAAGAAGAGAATTAGAGAACGAAATTATGAAAAAAAGTATGCTGGCCGAGGAAGCCAGCAAGGCTAAGAGCGAATTCCTTGCCAACATGAGCCATGAGATAAGGACGCCTCTTAACGGGATCATCGGCATGGCGGAGTTGGCCCTGGATACCCAGATCGATGATAATCAGAAGAACATCTTTCATACAATCAATACGGAAGCCAACTCCCTTCAGGATGTAATCAGTGAAATCCTTGATTTTTCCAAAATAGAGGCCGGAAAATTCGATCTTGAGGAGATTCCCTTTGATCTGAGACACACGATTGAGGATGTGGCGAACAGTTTTGCCCACAGGGCAGAGCAAAAGGGCCTGGATTTTATCTCCTTTCTGGCGCCCGATGTCCCATCCCGACTAATCGGCGACCCTGCCCGACTCAGACAGATCCTGGTTAATCTTACAGGCAACGCCCTCAAGTTTACAAACGAAGGAGAGTTGTACGTCAAGGGAGAATTAGTTGAAGAAATTGAAGACCGCGTCAAAATCCGGTTTTCGGTAATGGACACCGGCATCGGGATACCAAAAGATAAACAGGCAA
>Ga0233415_10000654_pt1 | contig 15955 bp, 27 predicted proteins | sample Na_anoxic_12_MG_FD_188631 | JGI IMG/M metagenome (GOLD analysis project Ga0233415, IMG submission 188631) | Seawater microbial communities from Saanich Inlet, British Columbia, Canada - Na_anoxic_12_MG | ecosystem: Environmental > Aquatic > Marine > Inlet | place: Canada: British Columbia... | reverse complement strand
AGAGAGGTGAAAAATTCCGTGGCATTTTTTTATTTTCATATTACCTTACAATCATTAATTGTTTTTATATCATTAACAAAACTATCAACACAACTATCAAAATTCTCAAAACAATGCGTATCATGAATATCCCAATACGAATCGTATGGTAAATCATTCCAGCCATCAAAGAACATTGGCTTAACTTCATTCTGTTCGAAATATCTTTCCTTAACATATTTTCTTAACATATTCTTTTGTTTTCTGCTTAAATTTCTCATTTTGTTTCTCCCTCACGAATTAGGATAGCCACAGTTCTTCACAGAATCAATTCTGAGAGGTATAAATCCCTTTGAGTACTCTTAGCACACTTCGTAAGATTTAAACACGCTGATGGCTATCCTATTCGCAATTTTAAAGACCGTAAATTCAAAATAAAATATCAAATTACTAAAGGGTACTACTTAATATTATGTCTTGTCTTGAATTCTGCTGAATCCTTGCAGAAGATGTAATCCATAGCAAAATCATTTGCTAACGTGTACAGATTGTCAATATCACCTTCATAATTCTCTGTCTTTAACACATGTTTTACAAGGTCTTGTTTGTGACTCATTTCCTCTCTGTCATAGTCATAGTGATTAATTCTGGTTTCATCAATATACCTGCAGATAAGTACTTTTTGCTTTTTGTTTATCATTAATTTATTCTCCATTCTAAAAAGGTTAATTACTTGCTACCATCTTTACTTGATAGCAAGTGTATCAAATTGAATTCAGTTAACAAGAAAATTTTCTGCTAGGTCAAACAGTCTCTGATTGACAGCTACATTTCTGTCAATCGCTCTGATGCCGTTAGTACGTTTTCTATCAAAATTAGTTTTGACTAAAAATCCCTTTTGATATGTCTTGTCGTTACTACCTACAATAAATTTTTCCTGTACTATGTTAAAGATGTTCCAGAGGGTATTGTTATTGTCTTCCACTCTCTGTGGTTTAATCAGATTGTTAACAGTTTCAAAATGATTAAACTTATTGAAGTCAAAACCATCAATAAAAAATATGTCATTCAAAGCCATTGAAGCAAAATCTCTCTGAGTTGACCTGTGCAGTACTTTGTTAGTCATTCGTGTTCTAAGGTAATCTAATTCGTTTACCTGTGCTAGGATTCGACTACAAGCGGTATCTACCTTCTCTGTTGTATAACCTCTGTGGTATATCTTATGTTCCTGAAATGATTCACCTACAATTAATCCGTTAAGACATGCGAATTCGAAATTGCCAAGCATTAATCTCAAAGGTGAATTACCCATATGAGAATTGATACCGATGATCTCTATGACGTTACCAGAATTTTTGTAAGGATTAATATCTTCTGGTCTTCTGAAACGCATTAGATGTTTTTGGAAACCTTCGTTTTCTGGTTTTCTCACATGAGCAGATTGGGTGTTAAACAATTGAAAACCATTATGTGCTAAATCCTGTACTACTCTATCTGTACTGATAAAGCTATACTTATCTGATACTTTACTATGTCTCTCATTCTGCGTTATTACGTTAGTCATTTTTCTATCTCCGATAAAGTTAAAAAGTATTTTTGTTTTAATTAAAAATAGCTTATCATTAATCAATACAGATTGCAAATTAAAAATAAAAAAAGATTTATAGCAAACTACATGCCATAGCTACTGTCAACATTGGCTCGGCAAAAAGCTATATGATTAAATTCATCATGCATAAATCTGTTGGCATCTTGTACCAGAGTTTCATAGTCATTTATATCTAATATCTTATCCTGTAATCTAATAGGCACATACTCCCAATCAAATGATTTCCTTAGTGCATCATCTGAATTATATCTCTCGTATACATATGATGATAGCAAATTCTTTTGTTGGTTGTTTAATTTTCTCATTTTTTACTCTCCTATATATAAGGTTAAAATTCAATTTGTATCTATTATAACAAGTATAGTAATCCTGTCAACATAAAATATAATAAAAATAAAAAAAGATTTCTCTTGACATATGGCATGCCATTTGATACACTCTTGAAAATTTGAATTTGGCATAAGATTTGAAACCCTTTTTGGCACAGCAATTGCGAGATTCAAATACTGTACCACTCGAATTTTTCGAGCAGTTCGGCATGGTATTTGCTATATTCAAATGTGATGCCTTTCAAATTTTGGCATGCTATTTGCTGTAGTGTAATCATTGTTAGTTAATAATGATTGTTGTTTAGAAATCATTACAGGAAGGAAAGGACAGGTGTGTCCCTAGAGAAGGTCAAATAGTTCCGTGGAAAATTTAGAAGTTTGAAAAAAGTATTTGCATAAAAGTTTATTTTTATCTTGACAAGCATTTTTAATTGTGATATAATATTATAATAATGAAAAATATGAAAGTAACTTACAACATAAATGAGAAGCATTTTATCCTGAGATGTGAAGAGAAATTTCCTCAGAAAGTATTCGATACTCTTACTTATATAGAGGAAATTAATCAGCTAAAGGATAATAAGCTGATCATACCGCATACGGAAACTAACACTGATATCTTGAAAACGCTTAGTGGATTTAACTGGTCAGACTTGGCTTTTAAAAAGCTCTATGACATTCCTGTTGTAATTGAGGAACCGAAAATTAAAGTACTGAACCACGATCTATTCGCATATCAAGAAGAAGGTGTTAGTTTCCTTAATCAAAATAATGGAAGGGGGATACTTTGCCATGAAATGGGCTTGGGGAAGACGGTCATGGCTCTTGCATGGTGTGCCCAAGAGAAAAGACGGGCTTTAGTTGTCTGTCCTGCCTCAGTTAAATACAACTGGGAAAAAGAGATAAAGCACTGGTTAAAATTTAACAAAAAGGCATTCATACTCAATGGCAGAAAGTCTGAGGACATCCCAAAGAACCTTGATTACATGATAATTAATTATGATATAATCGCTTTTCGGGGAAATGATATAGTTGATTTTGATCCTGATGTTATCATATTAGATGAATGTTTTCCCGAAGGTACATTAATAAACACACCCAAAGGGAAAATTCCTATAGAGCAAATTAAAGAAGGTGATGAAGTATATAATGCTATTGGAATAGGTCTTGTAAAAAAAACTATCTCTAATCATATCAAAGAAAATCTACTCAAAATACACCTAAACAATGGAAAATCTATAATTTGTACCCAAAACCATCCATTTTTCACAACGAATGGATGGATCAGAGGAAAAAACTTACAAAATGCTGATATTTTACTTGACATTTCGAATATATTTGATATAATGGAATGTAACAGTAACTTAAAAGACATAATTATGGAGGAAGCAGATGAAGGATTTAAAACAGTGCGAGATAGAAGGATGCACAAACAAAGTAAAGAAAAGCCACAGGAGGTTCTGTGGGAGAGAATGTGCAGCAATTCACAGAAAGACCGTTTGGACACCACAAATGATTTCGGAAATGCAGAAGCAGAAACACAAAGAGAACCCACAAAGAGCAGAGGATTCCTCAAGACGTATGAAGTTAAACAATCCAACGAAGAATCCAGAAGTCATCAAGAAGATAAAAGAACATTGGAAGACTCACGAACATCCCATAAGAAGGCAACAGTTAAAAGGAGGAAATGGAAAAGAACTTCCCTTCGCTCAAAGGGTGCTGTGGGCAGCACTAGGATCAGAATGGAGAACAGAGCATCCAATATCGTTGGGAAAAAGACAGGAAGGATTCCCAACAAATTACAAAGTAGATATAGGAAATCCAGAATTAAAGGTTTGGATAGAAGTAGATGGTTGGTCGCACAGTCTAAAAGACAGAAAAGCCTTAGACATAAAAAAGGAAAAGAAATTAAAGGAATTAGGGTGGACAGGGTTGAGATTCTTAAACCGAGAAATTCTGAACAATCTACAAGAAGTACTGTCTACAATCTCGAAGTTTCTAGACACCCATCATACTTTGCAGAAGACATCTTAGTGCATAATTGCCATTACATTAAAGAGAGTAAAACTAAGAGGACTAAAGCTGTTAAACTATTGTGTAAGGGAAGGGATCACATAATAGGTCTTAGTGGTACTCCGATTAAATCAAGACCACTTGAGTTCTTTAATATGCTTAGTCTGATTAATCCTATTATGTTTCCGTCATGGTGGAAGTATGCTCAACAGTATTGTGATGCTAAACATAATAGATTTGGTTGGGAGTTTAAAGGAGCATCTAACATTGAGGAACTTAACTTACTACTTATTGGTATAATGATTAGAAGACTCAAGAAAGATGTGCTGAAAGATTTACCTGATAAGATTAGATCAACAGTTCCTATCGAATTAAGTAACAGAGCAAAATATGATAGAGCGAAGAAAGACTTCTTAGCATACACTCTCCAAGAGCATGGTCTTAAGAAAGCAGAGAAAGCTAGTAATGCCGAGGGAGTAGTTAAGAAGGGTGCTCTTAGAAGACTTGCTATTGAAGGTAAGATGAAGGGAATCATTGATTGGTTAAAAGATTTCTTAGAGGATAATGTTGACGAGAAAATAATTCTGTTCACTATCCATAAGCAAACTATTAAAGATTTGATGGTTCATTTTAGTGATGTGGCAGTTGTTATTGAAGGTGATACTCCTGCTAAAGAGAGAACGAAGATAGTTGAGAAGTTCCAGAATAATAAGAAGGTCAAGGTGTTCATTGGTAACATGATGTCTGCAGGAACAGGAATAACACTGACTGCATCATCAACAGTTTGTTTCCTTGAGGTAGACTACATACCGAATGAATTCTTGCAAGCAGAGGACAGAGCACATAGAATTGGTCAGAAGGATTCTGTTAACGTGTATTACTTCTTAGGTAAGGATAGTATTGATGAAGAGATTATGATTGATATACTTAATCCGAAAATGAGTGTGTTTAACAGAGTGATTGACGGTAAATCGGAAACTGATTCTAACATATTTGAAACTTTAATGGAAGGGAGAGAATCATGAATTATTATATAGTACCAGAAGAAGCTTTTGAAAGATTAGAAAAAGCTAGAAAAGATTTGGCTGAGATAACACAAGGGTCAGAGAATACTTTTTTCTTGTGTCAAACAGAGTTTGTCCGCAGACCTATGTTTGAACTGACACATAGAAAGTATCCGAAAGCTTTCCTTCCTAAACTATTCCTAAAACTCGCAAGAATGGGATTATGGGGAAAGAGATGAAAAAACAAAATAAGAAAGTAAAGAAATGTTGTGAAGGGTGTGGGAGGGAAGTGAAGTGTTTTGAAAGTGATCTCTTCCCACTATGTTCTGAATGTGATAATGGTAGTGACATGAATGTAGCTAACAGGAAGAAGGAGGAGCACCCTTATGACTATTACATCTGAGAAGAGGACAGTATTTTATCCGGTGCAATTAGAATCGTGGTTAAAGAAAGTAGAAATAGCAGAGTATTTAAGAGACACACCTTTTACAAATAAAAAGGATTGTGTTGCATTCTGTAAACGTAAGAAGATACGTTCTTACACAAAGGAAAGACAGCAAGAAGTAAAGATCATGTTTGATGATGATCTTGAATGGGATTGGGAAACAATTGATCTTGAAATAATAACTTTATAAAGGAGAAAGATAATGATTGAAAAATGGCTTCAAAAAATGGGATATGAGAAAAAAGAGGAGGATGCTATAATCCTATTTCATGGAGGTTGTCATGGGTGCACCATACAAATGAGAAATGGGATAGATTTTTGCCGTAACTGTGGATACTTTGATGGTAATTGGGAATTGCCATGTTACAATGATAAACCACTAAATGAGGCTGATATTGCTAGAAGAACAATTAAAGAAAAATATAATAAAGGAGAAAGATAATGGGTAAGAAAAAATCAAGAATCACGAATGTACAAAAAGCAATAAGAAGATATGCAAATGGAAGAAGGAGACATCCTTCAAACTTTCCCCTGACATGGTCACAATGTGAAGGAAAAAAAGTTACCTAATGCAAAGATTTTCCTTGACAAATGAGGTGATTTGTGTTATAATAGAAGATTAAATATAATATCTATGTGGAAATAAGATATCTTGATACATGCCAAGATTCGGGGTCAACCTATCCACATAGATACTGACTCATGAATCTTGGCATTTTTTTATGGGGTAATTTAATGGCAAAGGAAGTAATTATTAATCCTTACATGATGTTTATTGGTAGCTTCTTACCAAACTGGTTGTTGGAACGAGATGAATTAAATAGTACTGATAAGATTGTCTATGCTAGATTATGTCAATTTGCAGGAAAAAATGGCAGTTGTTTCCCAAGGCAGGATACTTTAGCTGAGAAAATAGGTATGTCAGAAAATAGTGTGAAGAAATCTTTGAACAAACTTATTGATAATAAACTGATCATTTCTAACCGAAGAGGTCAAGGACAATCTAATCTTTACAAGTTTTTGCATCACGAATGGATGGATGAAGGTCTGAATCCTCATGATAGTAAAGATAATCCTGATAGACACTATAGTAGCTCTCTGGATAGACATCATAGTAGCTCTCTGGATGGACATCATAGTGGCTGTGTTAAGGAGAATCAAATAAGAGAATCAATAAAGAGAATACAGAAAAATCCTGATACATCTCCACTTCGTTCCAATGTAGATGCTAAAGCATCACCTAAGATTAAGGAAGTTCCAAAGGATTCTAAATTGGATATGTCTAAGCCATGTAATAAATACAATTACACATATGTTGGTAATATGAAAGATTCCAGTACCTATATTGATAAGCTAAATCAAACTAAGAGATCATACATAGCTATGTTGGAACGTGATTATGGAAAGGTTATGCATAAAACTTATAGTGATAACTTAGTTAATGGTAAGAAAGAGAAATTCTTCATAGCTCTCACAACTTTTCTTTTGGAATGGGATAAGCAGACTCCGAATAGAGTTAAGACATATAGGGATTTAGTCAAATGTTATTACCGGAGAGTATTTTTCAATGCAAATGAGGAAAGTGCTCATTCTTTTTACAGAGAGAAGATACCTAATCCTAATCAGTTAATAACCGAGAATGCTATTGATGTGTGGCATCAGTTTTGGGATAGGAATCCTATGTTAGTTATCAAACCAAAGGAAGTCTCAAAGGCAGTGAAGATACAACAGGCAAAGGAAATAGAAAAGTTCGGAAGACATTTCGAGGATTTGTGTGCTCATTTATTTGACAACAGTTACGAATTAGCAACAGGTGGGCAGGAAAAGAGGAATGAGTTTTTTGATTTGAAGGAATTGAAAGTTAAAATGCGAGAATTTAGAAAGGAGAGTGGTGCTGTATGAAAAAATATTTATTGATTCCTATATTTCTTATATTATTTTGTGGTTGTAATGCCACTACAGAACCTATACAAATGACAATTGTTAAAATATCTTGTCAGGAAGGTTCTTGGAGAGAGGATTGCTATACATTGTTAAAATCTGAGGATGGGAAGACAGCAAGGATGGTAGGAGATTGGGGAAGTGTAGGGGACAAGATTAGTGGTTATTGGTCAGAGGGATGCACACTAAATCCCAATGGATTCAGTCGTTATAAATAATTTAGAAAGGAGAGTGGTGCTGTATGAAGAACCCATTACAACCATTGTTTTTAGATGGGCAGGAAACTCTGAGATTTAAGGCTAACAATATAGTCAGGTATCTTCTTGATAAGGGTGTAGCAGACCTTAATCATTTAGCAGAAGTAAGTTACCTTTTTTCACAAGATGATCAAGAGCAGTTCGCTCAATTGATAGGATATTCATTAAGTGGATTTTGCGAATTATCATATGTGTCTGATGAAACTTGTGAAAAAGCAAAGAGTTCAGTGGATGTTCCTAGATTAAGAAAGGCAAAAATACTTTAATTGGAAAAAATAACTGACTACATACAGGATAGTATTATAGCTCTCTTACTTCAAGATAAGAACTTCTTGACGTTATGCAGAACGAGTATATCTACAGACCTTTTCGATGGAATGATTCGTAAAGACTTGTGCTCTATGCTGTACAGTTATTACGATGAATTCAAAGAAGCACCGAAGGATGATTTCAGAGACTACATCAAGTTATCAAAAGAAAGAGATAAGGAAGCTAAACTTTACAGGTTATACTTAAAGAAACTAAAAGGCATCAGTCTGAATAAGAAGTATATCGTATCTCAATTGATTGAATGGATTCAGTATCAACAGTTGACAGGTGCTGTTTTAAAATCAGCAGAGTTGATCAAGGATAGAAAGTATAAAGAAATAAAACAAACTATTCTGGAAGCATTTAATACTGAGTTATCCGTCTATGATATTGGTGAAGATTTTTGGGATTTTGTTTATACAGGTGAGGATGATCTTGAGGTAGTCTGCAAGACAGGAATAGAAACTATAGATAATAAAATTCATGGTTACTGTAGATCAGAACTATTCCTTTGGCTAGGTGCTACCAACGTAGGTAAGTCTTGGGCTTTGACTGACGGTGCTAGGGCTGCTCTACTACAAGGTAAGAACGTGGTTATCTACTCACTTGAAATGATTGCTAAGAATTACCAGAAGAGATTAGCTATGGCTATATCAGGAATGAAAAGAGATTTTACTAACGGTGATTTGCTGATTACGTTTGCTGACGGAACATCTCATAACTTTAAAGAGAATGAAGTTCTTTGTACTGACTCGGAAACATTCAAAAAGTCAAAGGAATTCTACAAGAGAAGAAATGGCAGAGTGATAATCAAGGAAGGTATTGAGGGAAAGTTTACAGTCGGTGCTATTCACGCACACCTTAACCAATTGGAAATAAGTGGTTTTGCTCCGGACATAATATTTGTCGATTACGCTGATCTACTTGGCTCTGATAGAAAGTTTAAAGAGAAGATTCATGAGATAGATGATGTATTCACAAACTTAAGAGGTTTAGCGAAGGAGAGGAACATCGCTGTAGTGAGTGCTACACAAGGTACGAGAGATGCTATTGATGCTAGGAGAGTGGGCTTGAGGCAAACGTCAGGTAGTATAGGTAAGGCTAAGATAGCTGACGTAGTACTGACTCTTAATCAGACCGAGGAAGAAGCAAAGGGTAATATTATGAGGTTGTTTGCTGCGAAGGTGAGAGAGGGTCACAAGTATTGGAGTGTGAGTATGTCTCAGGCTTTGGAGGTTGGGGCATTCTGTTTAGATGACACTGAAATTTTAGATATTGAGGAGGATTAATTATGCAATGCATGTATTCAGATTTTGAGGGCAGATGTCAGATGTTTGATCCAGAAGTAGATTCTGGACTAGGTGTTGATGAAGAAGGAGAGGGTTATTGCGTTTGTGAAGACGATCCTGAACCTAGTAATTCTTGTGAAAGTTATGAGCCTCTTGATGATCAGGAAGATGAAGAAGACGATGATTGGGAAGCCGAGTAAAACTTTTTTTATTTTTATCTTGACAAAGTAATATATTATGGTATAATGTATAGATAATTAAAATTTAAATTTTATTAAGATAACTGTGTGTAGTGTAACGGTAGCACGATTGCTTTGGGAGCATTTAGAGGATGTTCGATTCATCCCACACAGATTTACAAAGCTTCTGTGATGGAATTGGCATACATGCTAGGTTTAGAACCTAGATTTTACAGGTTCGAGTCCTGTCAGAAGTATATTTTTTAAACCTTCTTAGCTTAGTGGTAAAGCACTCGGTTTTTAAAATCTTTTTATAGAATTGACCATTTTTTACTTGACAAAACCTCTTAAATATGGTATAATGTGTTATTATATTTAAAATTTAAGAGGTAAAATTATGTTTGCAAAGAAATGTTGTACTTGTAAAGAAGTCAAGCCAGTTTCAGCTTTCAGTAAGAAGGGAAAAGGGTTAGGAGCAAAATGTAAAAAGTGTAATAAACTGTATCTAAAGAAACATTATAGAGATAACCCAGAATATTACAAAAGAAAGAAAAAAGAACAAATTGTCAATATGAAAGAATGGTTCTTTAATCTGAAAATGGGATTAAGATGTGAGGATTGCCCAGAGGATCATCCTGCATGTTTGGATTTTCATCATGTTAATCCAGATAATAAAAAACATAATGTGGCATTCATTGCAGGAACATTATTAAGTAGAAGATTAGTGTTAGAAGAGATCGAAAAGTGTATTGTTCTATGTGCAAATTGCCATAGAAAACTGCATCACAAGAATCTCCGTAGTTCAATGGTAGAGCAGTAGATTTTTAATATATTGACAATAGTTCGATTCTATTAGGGGGTACAGATTAAGTGTTCATAGCTTAATTGGAAGAGCAACAATCTTCTAAATTGTTAGGTCTAGGTTCGAGTCCTAGTGAGCATATTTTTTAAATTAAAGCGGGGTAGAGAAGTGGTATCTCACAAGTTTCATAAGCTTGAATTCGGGTGTTCGATTCACCCCTCCGCTACCAAATTATGTGCGTGTGATCCAATTGGCAGAGATGTTAGGTTTAAGCCCTAAATGATGGTGGTTCGAATCCATCCACGCATACCATAACATAGTGTAGACCAAGTCATCTAATTTGGTAAGACCCCTGTTACGTCAGGGGAATGTGGGTTCGATTCCCATCTAGTCTACACTGAGAATGGGGAGTGTGATGTGCTTTAAGTTAGGAAAGAATAATATGTTAACTAAAATCTTTTAAACCTTACTGCCTGTCCCTCCCATCGAATTAAAGAAAGAGTGAAAATTATGAAATTACCAAGAAAAGCACAGAGAAGCCAAGTTATACACAGACACCAAATACATGGTGTAGGTAAGAAAAAGGCTAAAGAAAGACAGGAAATTAAAGAATCAAAAGAGGAAATAAAAGCTCTCATAGCTTAGTGACTAAAGCATCTGTTTTACAAGCAGAGGATCGGTGGTTTGAGTCCATCTGAGAGTACCAAATTATGTCAGGGCAGGAATGCAGGTCGTTGAAAGTGAGTTCTATTCTAGATATAGGGGACTACTGAGATCATACAACAGGAGGTTCGAATCCTCCGACTGGCTTAGTATTTAGCTTTCGTAGTTCAAAGGTAGAACACTCGACTGATAATCGAGCAATATAGGTTCGAGTCCTCTCGGAAGCATTTATTTTATTTTTCACTTGACATAAATTTGTATTGTGGTATACTGTATAAATAATTAATTTTTAAAACCTTAACCAAAGGAGTTTTAAATGGCTTATTACGATGGAAAAACAGAAACAATTGAAATGAGTGAGGGAGAAGCAGAAGCATTAGAACAAAGTATAGCTAAATGGGAAAGACGAGCAAATGGTGAGAATCTTTCGGAAGGGTGTGCTAATTGTGCTCTGTGTAACTATCATGGTGTGAGTGAGCATAATTCTATGGCAGGATGCGCTAGTTGTATTATAGCAAGAGTTACAGGAGAAACTAAATGTGACAACACTCCGTTCCGTAAGTTAATAGGAAAGAGTGGAAGAGAGGAAGCAGAGACTGAGTTCTTAATCGGCTTAAGAAAATATAAAAAGAAAGCTGTAAGCATTGGACAAGTAGTAAGGATTCGTGACTATAGTTATGTTGATAGGATAGAACTTTCAAATGGTAAGAGAGTTCATCACAATGATTTTCCAGATAATGAAGCTACTCGTTATCGTGTGGTTGCTGCCAATGTTCAGGACTTACCTGCATCTATAACAGGATTTACTACAAAAAAAATGCAAGTGAATAACACTGTGCTACAACATATAGGTAAGAACTTTGTTGTCTATGCTGATTGTGATGATCTAGAAGTAAAATCAGAATCAACAAAGTGTCCGACTTGTCATAAATAAAATTTTATTATTGTGCCTGTATAGTTTAATGGTAAAACAAATCACTTGTAATGATTAGCTGTGTGTTCGACTCACACTATGGGCTTATTTTTTTAAAAGGAGAATAAAAATGGATGAAGTAACAGATACAATAAGTGCATCAACAGCAAAATTAATTGATGGAATAACACCTGCAATGAAAGCTTTAGCAGATAAGTTTGGAACTACTGTAGAACATTTGTATACGGTATTGTGTAAACAAGCTATAGTAGATGGTGTTGGTTATTTTATTGTTTGTGGAATATGTTTATTTTTAATGATTGGTTTTGGTTATGTAATTAAATTAATCATTAAGTATGGGGAAGAATGGGGAGAAGCAGATAGGCTAGCATCATATGTAATTTGCATTATTGTAGTTGCTATATGTTTTATTGTTTGTTCAACTGATGCAATAAATGGAATGAAGCATGTAGTTAATCCGGAGTATTACGCTGTTAAGGAAGTCCTAAAAAATATTAAATAAAGGAGGCTTACTTTTGAAAACACCATTTGATATCAGGAAGTATCTTTCCTCTCAGGATATTCACTTCAAGGAAGAGGGTGAGAATATAGGTCAGGGTAGTGTAGGTATATGCTGTCCTTCATGTGGTGACGATAATTATCATATGGGTATTGATGTCGATACTAAAATATATAACTGTTGGAAGTGTGAGGAGCAGGGCAATCTAGTTAGTTTGATTATGTTACTCGAAGATGTTACTCTTCAATCTGCATTTGATAGGATTAAAGCAGGACAGACTGAGAAGGTAATTGATCGTAAGAATTTCTTTGGACAGGTTCAGGATATACTTTGTAAAGTTGCTGATCAGGTTATTCCACAGGTTATGAAAAAGAAATTGGAAGTTCCTTTTACTCACCATTTGCATGAACTTGATGAACAGTTTATATTTGATAGAATGTTTTTGAAATTCATTAAGGAAAGAAATTACTCTCCAGAAGAATTAGCTGAATGGGGAATTGTAGCCGAGGTTGTGGGAGAGTATGGTTACAGATTAATGTTTCCTGTCACCTATGAGGGAGAGATTGTCTCCTACTTAGGTAGAACGGTTTCAAAGGATAAGACAAAGTACAAGAACTGTAGTAATGATACTGCTATCATACCTATGAGGAAACTACTCTATGGTTATGACTACGTTACAAAAGGTCAGGACAGTCTTGTCATATGTGAGGGAGTGTTTGACACAATAAGATTTGGTAAGGGAGTGGCTGTAGGTATCTTCGGAAAAGATATGTCAGTTGATCAGATGGCATTACTTTGTTCACTGGATATTAGGAAAGAGATTTGGATAGCACTTGATGGAGAAGCCTTATATGATGCTGACAAGATAGCTAAAAATTTAAAGCCTCTAGTTAATGCACAGGTGAAGATACTTGTTCTTGAGTCCGGTAAAGACCCTGACAATTATCCTAGAGAAGAACTTCTGGAGATGATAAAATAAATTTATTTTCTTCTTGACAAAGTATTAAGAATTTGATATACTGTACTCATAATTTAAATCTTATTGAAAGGGGAATTAGGATTAAGACAACTGTAGATAATCCAAAGAGTGGATGGTTAGAAAGATCATTAACTATTGTCTTCGAAAAAGAAATTGAGATGATGATCTTCGAGAGAATTATGCAGTCAGATTATGTGGTAGCCGACTTTGTAGCAGACACAGATACATTCGAAACAACGACAGAGGAAGTACAACATTTATTAGATCAAGTTTGTGAAACTTTAAAAGGAGAATAAATGACTAAAAGAGAGGGTGCAATCGTAGCAGCATATACAGGTGTTTTAATTGGGGATTTTTCAGATATGCATGAGTATGTAGAAGAGATTATGGGAAGACCAGTGTTTACTCATGAAATGGGAAATGAGAAGACATTCAAAGAGATTAAGAAAAAATCAAAGCATGACTTTATAAATATAGAAATTAATGGTGAACTATGACAAAGGTTGATGACCATATCTGTTGTGTCTGTGATTCTCCTATAGTTGAGATTTATAAGTACAAAAAAGATAAGGAGAAACATGGTCACAACGTCATAAAATTCAGAAGGATGAATGACAAAGTTGTTCACTTAGGAAAAGATTTATATAGACATAGTAAATGTGATCCGACTTCTTCTAACTGGATGAAGAATCCTGAGTTGAAAAAGATCAGCGATGAAGCAATGGGGGTGACTTTATGAATGAACTGATAGATTACATGAAAAAGAATCCCCATTGTTGGGGAATATGGGCATTTTGGTATATTATTGGTGAAATGCTAGGGAGAATAATATTTTGAAAAGAAAAGACATAGTAAAGAAAGCTTTGAAGTTTGCTACTAAAGCCCATACCGGACAGGTTAGAAAGTATACTGGTGAGCCATATATCAATCATCCTATAGCTGTGGCTAGAACTGTTAAACTGGTTTCCAGTGATAAGAGAATGGAAGCTGCTGCTTTGCTTCATGACGTTGTAGAGGACACTGATGTTACTATAGAAGAGATAATAAAAGAGTTTGGTGTGTTCATAGGGTCTTTGGTAGCTGATCTGACAGACGTATCTAGACCGGATCAGGGAAACAGAAAAATACGAAAGAATATAGACTTCGAACATACAGCAGATGCATCACCATCAGCTAAGACAATAAAACTTGCTGACTTGATAGACAACACTTCAAGTATAACTCTTTCTGATGAAGGATTCGCAAGAGTGTACATGGGAGAGAAGAAAAGATTGCTGAGTGTGCTTACAAAAGGCGATCCGAGACTTTTCAGTATGGCTAGAGCTATGGTGGTGGAATATTTTAAGAAAGAAGAAATGAATGCCGAAATTTGATGCTAAAGTAATAAAAGAGTATGGTAAGAAGATTGCTAAAGCTTTACAGGTTGTAATTAAATGTGACGAGTTCGGAAAAACTTGGCATAAAGATAATAAGGATTGTAAGCTTTGTAAAATAGATTCTCCAACTTATCACACTAAGTGTAGAGAATTTACTAAGGGTGAGGGAGCAGGTTACAGACCTAGAGTGACTACTTACAAGAAGAAGAAAAAGAAGTTTCCTCAGAAGGTTACGAAAATTGTTTACAAAGCTAAGAAGAGAATGCTTCAACCATTTAGGAGACAGACTAGATGTGATATAATTTACAGATTTATAAAAGAGAAAGAAGCTGTGAATATAAGGGATATCATGAGACATCTTTCTGAGCATTTTGAATGTGATATAGAGATCAAAACAGTGCGTAACTATATTGATCACATGAGAAAGGAATTAAAAAAGATAGATCATGAGGTTATCAAGAATTACAGAGGTTGTTTGTACATAGAGAAGACATCTAAAGGAAATTGTTATGGTAACACGAATGAAGCTAGAGCGTTAAAAGCCGACAAATTACAAAAAGAAAGGGAGGAAGAAAATAATGACAATGAAATTAGTGAGTAAAACAAGTACTTTAAAACCTGCAACAAAGAGAATAATAGATACAGTCAGAGGGGAGGTAGTCTATTGCGAGGAATTTTGTAACTACCTTCTAAATACAGGTGGTGGAACTATGCTATGGTTGAGGAGCGACAGTTCCACTGGTTTTTGTTATACACAGGATCAGGCACATGTAATGGTTCGTGAACTTTATGATGGTGAGAAAATAACAGTGGAATTTTCGTAGGTTTATCAAATAAGGAAGGTTGACAGAGCTTGGTAATGTGCCTGTTTGCTAAACAGAGGCTGTACAGTGATGTGCAACAAAGGTTCAATTCCTTTACCTTCCTCCAAATTAAGAGAACGTGGTGTAGTGGTAGCACAATTGCTTCCAAAACAATTAGCTAGGGTTCGATTCCTTACGGTCTCGCCAAAAAACGTGTCGTAGCTTAACGGTCAGAGCATCACCCTGTCACGGTGAAAGGTGTGGGTTCGATTCCCATCGGCATGGCATAAAGGAGGATACGCAAATGGTGGCAAGCTGTTTTGAACTCAGTGGGGTGTGAAAGCCTAGAAGGTTCGATTCCTTTGTCCTCCGCCAAATTAAAAGGGTTTGTTTCCTTACGGCTGATTGTAAACCAGTTGGTACAAAATTGTAAGGTGGCTACCGAATGGGTTCAATTCCCTGCAGACCCACCATTTTGAGGGCATAGTTTAACTGGGAAAATAGGAGACTTCCAATCTTCGGTTGTCGGTTCGATTCCGTCTGCC
>Ga0233415_10000652_pt1 | contig 15975 bp, 21 predicted proteins | sample Na_anoxic_12_MG_FD_188631 | JGI IMG/M metagenome (GOLD analysis project Ga0233415, IMG submission 188631) | Seawater microbial communities from Saanich Inlet, British Columbia, Canada - Na_anoxic_12_MG | ecosystem: Environmental > Aquatic > Marine > Inlet | place: Canada: British Columbia... | reverse complement strand
CCACTGTAACCTGCTAAATAAACTTTTGTTTTCATAACATCTCCTTAAAATTCAGTTGTTTTAAAATCGATACTTAAAAATTACTTCCCTCATTAAGTATTACACCCTTAACTAATTCAACTGGTGCAAATTGATCTTCATTGGATTGTGAATTATTTGGCAATTTCGGACGATCATCAATTCCAATATTAAGTCTTTCAAAATCCATAAGAAGGAAACAATAAAATGTTACAAATGCAAGATTGTGTAAACTAGTACTTTGATCATAATTCATCCAAAATGACCATGCATATGTGAGAGCTTGATTGTAACAATAACTATATTCACATCCGTTTAACATATTTGAATTAGGATAATTAGTGGGATTAATATTATCAAATATTGGTAACATTGAGAATTCCTCATTATTATTATATACACGATCATCATTTCCAATATTTAAAAAATCATATTCAATAAGAGCAATTGCATTCCAAGCAGCATGAGCTAAATGATGTAAATTACTATCCTCATCATTCTTTTCTTCATTTATCCAAAATTTATTCAGATGTCTCATCATAGGACCAAAACATCTGGACCATGACATACCTTTTCTCCAATTATTATCATCATATTTTATACAACCAAATGTATATACATCTGCTAAATCTTTAAATGCGGTGGGAGGAATACTTCCATATAGAGGTGTTTTGTGATGGGAAAAGTCATAAACTTTAGCAACTTCTGTTAAAGCACAACCAGGTATAAGATCGATTCTTGATTTTCCTTGATCATATCGTGTGCCAGCTTCTTGTTTATCTTGTTCTGTATGCCAAGTTTGATTAGTATCATTCATTATTATCAATTCTCCTAACAATTCAATTTTAAATTATGTTCTTATTCTCAAATATTTTGGCTCAATAATAGTGGAGATAAGTCATATCCCCACTATTTTATATTATATTTTATTTTATTTTATAAAACCCCATACAAAATGTGGTTTAACTATTAAATTTTCTTTACCAACAAATTCCTCAACATATTCATCAACAGCTTTAGTGATTCCCCAATTTCTGTTTGTTTCTTTTGGATTACCATAATCATGACCAGAAACTAATCCACCCTGTTTAACCTTTGGAATCCATATCTCAAGATTTTCTTTAATATATTCATATTGATGGTTTGCATCTATAAATACCCAATCCAAACTTTCATCTTCAATATGATTAATGGCTTCAGTACTAGGCATTCTCAAAGATACAATTCTATGTTGATTATTTTTTGTATTTTCAAAAAAGTTTGTTATAGAATTATGCCACGACTTTCTAGTTGGATTTTTTGGTTTCTTAAATTGTGTTCCATCATATAATGTATATATATCCCAAGTATCTACGGTATAATATCTTTTTATATTTGGAAGCATATCTAACATTCGATTTGTAGTTATGCCTTCATATACTCCAACCTCACAACCTATTGCGTGAGGGATATCAATTAACATATCCCTCAATGATTCTGAATGATGTCCTTTCATTTTTATCTCCATTTAATTTTAGGTATTACAACTTCTTGTAATGGTTTAATGTGATCGATATCTGTTTTAAGAATATTTAAACAATATTCAATTTCTTGTTTAATTGTTCTTGTTGGTTTATATCCGAAAGACTTCAATTTCTTTGTAATGTAATTGTAATAATGTTCACCAGTATGTTCATTTCTTAATGTTGGTATGTGAGATATTTCAACATCACCATGAACATCTGATACCATATTAGCTATATCATTCATTGAATGCCATTCTGATAATTGATTCCAAACTTGTACATGACCCTTTTCTGCTGGATTATCTACAGCAATTTGTAATGCCTGGATTGAATCATTTAAAGATATAAATCCTCTTTGATGTTTCCCTTCTCCATAAACAGTCAATGGTATGTTTAAAAGAGATTGTACGATAAATCTATTAAGAACAGTACCAGCAGCTTCATCTGAATCAAATCTACTGTATATTTTAGTTTGATCTATTTCATCTGTAAAAATTCCAAATACTACAGACTGTTGAACATCTGTACATTTGATTCCCCATGATTTTGCTAGAAAATCTATGAGATATGTTGATGACGTTTTTGAAGTGTGATAAATAGAACCTGGTCTTCTAGGATATATCATTTCAGTTGATTGTCTTCCATTATGTTCAACTTGTATATATCCTTCTTCTATATCAATATTATTACAATGATCATATTCTCCAGTAGTTCCTATTGTTATATAATGACAATCTGGACAGTGTTTTTTCATAGACCATAATAGATTATTAGTTCCTATGATGTTATTAGAAAGTGTGATGTTAGCATTTGTATGAGAAGCCATACTATATGGACCAGAAGGGATATGACCCAAATTTATAATAGTTCCTGGTTTATAAGTTGCAATTGTTGAATCTAATATATCAATATCTTTACTTATGTCAAAACACATAAACTCAAAATTTCCAATTTTCTGGAATTCTTCTTTCTTATCTTTCATACCTTTAATTTTTGTAGCTGAATGCGAATTCATCTGAACTTTAACCCAATTTCTTCGGATGAAATTATCAATTCCTATAACTTGATATCCTTTGAATAAAAGTCTTTGAACTAAGGCATTTCCAATGTATCCATCAGCACCTATCACTATTATTGTATTATTCACCATTTGAATTCTCCATTTAAGTATTTTGTTTATTGAAATCTTTTTGACATTTTTCTAGATTCTTTGTTTTTCCATCTTTTGTATTTGCACTCCATACAACATCAGATTCACTCATTTTCGGAGATATAAATTTTCTAGGAATACTTCCCCATTTACATTTATCTTTAATCTCTTCATATGCATAATAACAAGAAGTCTGACCATATCCCAACGGACGATTTTTTGGAGCAACATCATCAATATATTTAATCCATCGTTTAAAAAATTCAAGTGGTATGGGTCCTGTTTTATATCCCTGAACTCCAATCATTGTTTTTCTAGATGGTTTTGAAGCAAGTCTTAATCGTATTGAAATATCATGTTCTTTCACAAACTCAATTAAATTTGTTATTTGTGATTTAAAATACATATCTATATCGAAATGAAGCATATAATCTTCATGTTGATATTCTTTTAATACATCGAATGTACTTTTAACTCTATCATCAGCAGCTATCATTAATTTCCAAATTTTATTTTTATTTGTTACATGAACTGTTTCAACTTGTTTTTTGAATTTTAATAATTTGTCTTTAGACAAGCCACTAATTTTGCACATATCTTCAATAGATAATGAAGAATTTTTTATTTGTAAATTATCATAAATGTTATACAAATTATTTGTTTGATCTGTTGTTATGTCTCTTGTTGAAAAGACAATGGGCATATCTGATCCATGATGAAGTTTAAATGATTTAAGAAAAATTTCAGCCCAAGGATAAAACCCATCAGTAAAATATGCATGTACAATCATACTTTCCACTCCTCAATTTCATAACCCAAAAAATTATAAAGTTTCTCATTGAAAGGTTTATATCTCATAAGCAATTGTTTACGAATTTTCCCTGTAAGTTTCTCTGTGTGTTTTGACCAAACTCTATAAAATTGTTCTTCCATGTTCAACTTTACATCTTCAAGTCTTGTCCTATGTTTCAGTAATGCTCCATCAACAACTTTTTTTGGAAGATTTAAATCATCAACTCCAATAAAATCAAAAACTCTTTTCATTTCACTTGTTGGATCATTTTTCATATGTTCTGCAACTGAAACAAATAGAGAATCTTTATCAAAGAATTCAAGAACTGAATTTTCAATATGTGTAATGTATTTTCCTGCATTAAAATATCTATCGATTGATCTTTCGAAATTTGTTACTCTTCCTGCTTTTCTATTCATTTGAAAATTGGAAAATGCTCGATCAACTGGATTTCTAGTACATAGTATTAATTTAACATCAGGAATATATTTTTTAATCTGTCTCATTGAACTCTTACTCATATAATATCCTGTACTTTTTTCTCCATTATATGGAGTATTTAAATTTTCAAAATGTGAACAATACCAATCTATTCCTTTTTTCCAAGTATTACTTTTCCAAAAATTCATTTCTACACTTGTACTTGATTTCAATGCCATTGAAATATCAGGATGTTTATTTAGATTATACCACATTGCTGTAGTTCCACATTTAGCTGCTCCAATAATAATTATATTTGGAAATTTCATTTTGACTTACCTCCTAATAATTAAATAATTCTATATCAATTTTATACAACTTCGAAACTAATTTTCGTGTTCGTTTTGTATATAAACGAGAATAATCATTTCCTTTTGTTTTATTTTTATGTGGGAATGATGTTTTTAAATTAAGAGATAATGCAATTTCATTCCAATGATTATTTATTTCCTCTAATTTAAAAATTCGATCTACAAATTGTTCTCCATCAATAAATGCTCTTGGGTGTTGAAATGAAACATGAGCTTCTATTCTTTGTTTGTATGTTGGATATAACATTTTATCTCTATCCAAATTTAAAATAATTTCTTCAACAAACTTTTCAAAATTAGTAGATTTTGGTATAAACCCAAGTCGTTTTAAATAAACAAAAGCTGATCCTATTCTATTCCAAGGATTTCTGACAATTGTAAATTTAAATATTTTTTCAATATCATTCATTGAATAAGATTCAAGTTTTTTATCAAATCCAGGTTCATCAAATTTAACTCTTAATGCACGATTTTTTAAAACGCTTCTATTAACTGATGTTGATGCTGATTTATAATTTCCAAAAAATATACAAGCATTCTCAGAATCAAGTGTAGCTCCAGATTTTTTAATATATGCTTTTGTAAGACCCATTGTGGAATATCTCCTAAATTATATTATTTTATTACAATATTATGTTCTCAATATTTTATCACAATGGGTGTTTTATAAATTAATATTTTTGTTCTGAATCAGTCAAATGACATTTAAATAATCGAGATTTTAGACCGCTCTGTTTTATAACATATTCTCCAGAAAGATCATAATAGTTTTCATTTGTAACTACTATTTCTGAAATTCCAGCATTTATTATTTCTACCAAACATGGTGTACATGGCATTCCACAATTCATATATAACGTACCACCATATGTTTTTATTCCATCTCTTGCTGCATTTATTAATACATTTCTTTCAGCGTGACCTGCAATACACCATTCTAAACCTTGACCTGATTTATATCTTAATATTTGTCTTGGGCATTTATTCAAATCTGTATATAGTTCTTCAGATGTAAGTTCAGATTCTGCATCTTCTAGTATTGTTCTTGACAACTTTTGATCAAGTGATGGTCGCAATCCACAACTAGGAACACCTCTTGGTGGGCCATTATATCCAGTACTAATGATACTTTTATCTCTTACAAGAATAGCACCTATTTGTCTTGAATGACATTTTGAATTTAAAGATACTGAATTACAAATATTTAAAAAGTATCTATCCCATCTTTTCTTATTTTCATACATATCGTTCATAATTATATTCCTTTTACTATATAGTCAACTGCCAATGGCATTCCTATTCTAAATGCTTGTTTAATTTTTTGTACTTTAATATTTGGAACTTCTACTATAACTATTTTTCCGTCAAAACTTATATTAGAAAACATTTTGGGTATACCCATTTTAGACAAAACATTTTCAATATCTTCAACAGTAACTATTCTTTCTCTCATTCGAATTCTCCATATCCAGAATAAATAGTTTCTACGTTTATACCATTACCTTTAAGTATAGATATGACAGTTTCTTTTGTCATGCCCAATAATGGAGCTTCTATTGTTATTGGCATAGACCCTGTAATTTTGAATAGTTCATTTATTTTAATATAATATTCTTGATAACAATCTGGAAATAGATGTTCTCTATCAGAATAATCTGCACCAATCCAAATTTTTTCTATTTGTTTACTTTCAGCTATACTAAGAGCAATACTTAAAAATATAGTATTTCTACCAGGTACATGTTTTTCATTAACTCCATCATATGATGATTTTCCATTTCCTGTAAGACCACTATTAACATTAAGATTTTTTATTGAAACTGTTTGGTATTGTATATTTCTTAAATCTAAATATCCCCTTGCTTTTGATAACTCTTGTTTATGAAGCTGTTCATAATCTATAAGAATACAATAAGGATTTTTTCCCATCATTTTTGCAAATTCTAACATCAATGCACTATCTGCACCACCACTAAAAAGAATAATCAAATCATGTTTGTTATTCGCCATATATTGTTTCTCCTTAAATTTTAGAATATGTTCTCATTATATAAATGTATTGCTCATCATATTTATTATTTTTTACTATATATATTAATTATTGAAAGAGGGAATTATAATAACATTTTAAAAGGAGAATAATATGAATAAAGAACAAATTGGTGAAGAGTATAACAAAATCCTTATGAAACTATGTAATCTAACATTCAAGGAAGTTGTGTTTCGAAGTGTATTATTTTCAATAGCTATTACATTAATAATATCTATTAGAGATAGATCTGTGGAGGGAATATTAATTTGTATATTCATAATATTATTTACATTCAGTGTAACATATTTATTTTATATGTTACGAAGATGGATAAGGAAATTCAATATACAAAATGATAATTGGGAGAATATCTAAATGAAACAACATATATTTGCAGGACTTATTTGTGGATATGGCATCATTTGTGCAATTGATCCTATAAATGTATTAATTGGAGTTGTATTATTAATAGGATCAATTGCATTATCATTTGCTCCTAAAGATGAAATTGTCGAGGGGCCATTTAAAGATAATTTATAATAATGAAAGGAAACGGCATTAAGCCGTTTTTTTAGTCCATTCTTTCCAATTCATATCACAAATTTTATCCATCGATATTTTTTGTAAATTTTTTATTGCTTCTTCTTTATAATATTCATAATCATTAATTGCTTCATCAATAACATCCATCATATTAGATTTATTAAATACCAAAACACTACTCATTGATTTATAATAATCTAAAAGCTTTGTTTCTTCTCTAATTAATAATGGTGTTCCTGAAGCCATAATTTCTGTTATAACTCTTGGGCATCCATCAGTTTTATTTGAACATATTATTCCAAACTTACTTTTATTTAACATTGTGTTGATGATATTTCTGTTTTTGTATCCACCAAATTTTAAATTTGTGATGCCATATCTTCTACATATTTCTTTTCCAATTTCTGGTTTATTTCCAATATGAACTATATTTAGATGCTGTAAAAGATCAGAAGATTTACTCATTTGCTTAATAAAAAATTCCTGCCCTTTATAAGTTCGTTGAGTAAAATTTGATGGAAAAATTATATCATACACATTTTCCATTTTCATGGTTTGAAAAAATACATTTGGATTACAAGTTTTATAAAATGGTATAGAATTTTTTATACTTTGTAAATGTTCATTTGATTCAACTAAAATTCTATCATACACTCCTCCATATTGTGGAGTTGTCCTTTTTCCAGCTGCTAAATATAAAGTTGTTCCAAATGCATTTTTATTAGAAGATAAAATTTGATCATATTCAGGAAATCCACCTCTGAATAAAGTTATCATTGGTGTTACTTCATTATGTTTTGTAAATATATCATTAAAACTATTTACAAATAATTGTTTGAATTTTGATCCATTTGGAAGTTCATAACTTAATACATGTTTGTATTGAATATTCTTTGGAGCTAATCTCCATACAACAAATTCATCGAGATAACCATTTTCAAGATACCACATACCTTGCATTAAATAAAAATCATGACAATCTTCATTGAACTCTTCTAATGATTTAAATTGATGGTAGTATTCCAAAGGACGAAGATTCGACCTAAACAACCACATGCTTTTGATCATTAATATTTCCCCCTAAATTTTTGCTATATTTGGATTAAATGATTTTAATTTAGTATAATCAATTATTTGACATCGTAGTCCAATTTGACTTAATGAATGAATTGATATAAAAGCTCCGTTTAATTTGTTTGGTGATAAATCTATATTAGGCGTTCCGACAGTTCTTGTTTTTTGCATTGTGTATTTCTTCAAGTTTGGATCTTTAGATAAATGATTTTTCAATAAGAATCGTATGGCATCAATTTTAGCTTTTCGATTTAATTCACACACTACATGAAATCCAGTCTTTCCTGTAAATTTAATGTATGCTTTATTTATAAATGATGCATCCAAAATTGATTCATAAACATCACTTGTAGCTTCTTTACATGCCTCTAGGTTGTTGCAATCAATGTCTACTATACCAATGTCTTCATAAAATTTCATGACACTGTAGACGCATATAGTTCGTCCATGCATCAATTTATCATATGATGTATTAGTTAATTGTAAATAGTTGTCATTAATGCCTTTTCGTTTCATAACACCTTTATTCAATTCTGTCATAATCCATAGCATTACATCTCTTCCAAAATTTTCTTTTATTAATAATCCTTTATTTTTTTGGTAATATTTTATGACATCATTTGATGTCAATCCATTGGGATAATAATTATTTTTTATTAACATCGTATGAGATTCTATTTTCATTGTCATACTCCTCATAAAACCAATCAATTAAATCAGATATTCCCTCATACAAATCTATTGTAGGGGCCCATTCAATCATTGATTTTATTTTTGAATTGTCAGCGAAATTTGTTTTAATATCACCTTTTATTGGATCAGTATATTTAACATAGGTTTGATAATCATTTATTATGTTTTTTTCTTCACACATGTTTCCAATAAGTTCTGTTATTTTATTAATTGTTTTTTCTATACATGATGATAATTGAAATATTTCACCTCCTATATCAGTTTCTGATAATTTTAGAATTGCATATACTAGATCATCAACATGAATAAAATCTCTTGTTTGTTCACCATCACCAAATATGTTAATTACATCTTTATGAATAAATTGATTGATAAAATGTGCAACTACACTCAATTTATGTTTTGAATAAGGACCATATACATTACTAAATCTGAGAGAAATTGTTTCTATACCATATGAATGGTAATACGATTGTAACAATGATTCACATGATGCTTTTGTTGCACCATATGGTGATATTGGATTTGATATCATTGTTTCATCTACAGGAGGATTAACATCTCCAACTGTTGCACTTGATGATGCAAAAATGACTTTTTTGATATTATTTTCTCTAGCTGCTTCAAGAATATTAAATGTTCCAATAATATTATCTTCCATCCATGTTCTTGGATCAAGTAGTGATTCTCTAACACCAGATCTAGCAGCTAAATGAACGATTATATCAGCATCCATACAAACGGATGATAATGATTTAAAATCCTTAATATCATTTATTACTAAAGATAAATTTCTATTTTTATTTTTTGATTCATTCATATATACATCTTTTGTATATACTTTCTGCAATGGTCTAAAATCTACAGATGATAAATTATCATAAACAATTATTTCATTATCATCTGATTGTATTAAATGTTTTATAAGATTACATCCAACAAACCCACAACCTCCTGTTACTATCCATTTCATAATATAAATTTTCTCCCTGACAAAGAATTCATTTTCTTTAATTGCTGATTATAATATTTTAATATAAACTCTTTTCCATACTTTGAATTGCCAGCGGATATTATTACATCATCGTCAAAACGTGGTGATATAAATTTCTCTGGTATATCTCCCCATTTATAATATTGTTTCATATCTTTATAAGCATAATAAAAAGAAGTTTGACCATAACCAATAGGTTTATCAATCAATGGAATTTTATCAATATGATAAAACCATCTATATAAAAAAGTTAGTACTTCATTTTTCAATTTAAATCCAATAACACCACCTTGTACTTTTCTTTTTTCTTTATTGTGATTTAATCTAAATTTAATAGAAATATCATGTAAGCTTGTAAATTCAATTAATTCATGTATAGGACGTTTGAAGAATATATCAATGTCAGTATGAAGTAGTACACCTCCAAGATTAATACATTCTTCAAAAACTTCAATAATTGAAGTTCTATATCTATCCTCTACAGAAACAAATTGTTTCCATATTTTATTTTCTTCATTGACAATTTTATTTTCTATTTCATATTTATATCGTTCAATGTCTGAAATTGATTTTCCAGAAGTTAAACATAATCCATCTAAATTAAAAGGTTCATTCCTAATATCTAAATTTCCATGATATGAATGTAACAAATCTATATCTTTATCATCAAGATCTCTAGTTGATAAAATAACCTTTATACCAGAATGGTAATAATTCAATGATTTCAAATAAGGTTTAGCCCAAGGGAGCATTCCTTTTGTTAAATACGAATGTATTATCATAGTTTATAACCAAGGTTCATATGATTTTCCATATTTAGTTAATTTAAACTCCAATGGATTTTTTTCATTTTGTTTTAGGAATGGTTGAAGTCTTACTGGTATTTCTCCTGTATCCCAATAATCAAGAGCATATCCAAAATCCAAAGATCTCCCTCCTAATTTTTTAATCAAACCACTATATAGTCTTCCTAATTCTCCAGCAGCTACTATCCATAAATCATAATCATTTACATGCTGTTCAATCTCTGATGTAATTGAATGAAATGAATTGTTATATTGATCTTCGTAGTGCTTTACAACTTTTATGAAATCAATATTACAATTAGGAATTTTTTCAACAACGTCTGGGTTTGTTCCTATTATACAGATCTTCCTATTTTCAATAAGATCTATCAAAGTCCATTTATTTCTTATTTTTGTACAAATTATATAATTAGTTTCTGGATTACAATATTGATTGTTATTAAACTTAACCCTGTTATATAACATTTTCCACATCTTCAATCTATCAACAGTTTTTTTAGTCATACCTTTTCCAATTGCTCTTAATCTAGGCCAAAAATATGATGTGAAATATATCTCAGGTGTATCAATATAATCTGCATCTCTGGCTGTAACAGCCCATTTAAGCAATAACCATTTTGCTTTATCTTGTGGTATTCCTTCTTTATTTAATATTTGTGTTAATTGAAGTTCATCGTTATATAGTACAGAGTGTATAAGTTTTATTCCCCCATCCCCAAATCTCACAAGTGAAAATGGCAATTTTTGATTCATTGCTTTTTCCAAATGATTTAAAATTTCTAAATATGAATAATATTTTAAATTAGAATCATCAGGTCTTTTTAAGTAAATCATTTTGTATCCCCTTTAAATGCTTAATAAATTTTATCATGTTATCTTCACGACTACCTAATGATAAAACTTGCTTTCTGGCATTAACCCCATATTGTTTTCTTTTTTCTTTATCAATTATCATTCTTTCAATATTATTCACAAATGATTGGAAATTTGTATCAGCAACTAAACCTGTTTTTTCATGAATTAAATAATCTTGAGTTCCTGACATTTCTGCATTAGTACCAACAACAGGACATTCAGTAAGCATAGCTTCAGCAGGAGGCATGTGTAAACCTTCTAAACAAGAAGGGGATAGCCATATATCAACAGAATTATAAAATGAATTCTTACTGTATGGATTTGGTTGTTTTATATAATGATCTATTATAGTAGTTGTAGGATTAGATGAACCAAACATATATAATTTTATATTATGAGATTTTTTCAAAATTCTATATGCTTCAAAAATCCACTCTGTTCGTTTAATCTCAAAATGTTTTTTGTGTGGATTTAATCCACCTAATACAATATAATCAGAATCTTTTTTTCGTTTTGGTTGATATTCATCAAAATCATAACCAGGTCTTATTATATGAGAATTGATTCCAAATTCTTTCAATTTTTCATGTAAACATATTGAATTGACAACTTTATGTGTTTTAGCATTGAATACATTTTTTATTATTTTATTCATATTCATTTTCCATAGTTCCAATCCTCTTATCCAATGTATTTTAATTCCACATCGAATAGGTAATGAAACTGTGGATGCAACTGTTCCATACCCTGTTGCAATAACTACATCCGCATTTGGAACTGATTCTCGATTCCGAATTATCCTATGTTCGGCTTCTAACTTATTCCATGTATGTTGATTTTTAGATGTATCAATTATTATAACATCATGTCCCAGTTGTTTTAATGTATTTGCGGACTTGATAATCGTAGAACTTCCTCCATTATTACCAAGTCCACATGACATTGAATTAAATAAAATTTTCATTTATTAATCTTTCTCAATAGTTGTTTCATTTTGAGATATTTCATGTATCTTTGCATTAGCAGCGTTTAGTTCATTTTGAAGTCTTTGAATTTCAGTTGTTGCACTTTTAAACATTGTAACAATTTCCATCAAATTCAAATTTCCACCATACCCTCCTTGCATATGATATTCCTGAACTTGCTTCATAATCCTTCCTACTCTTAAACCAAATGAACCCATCCACGCATTGTTTTTATCAGTTATTGCCATTAAAATTCTCCTTTTTAATTTGTATTTATGTTCTCAGTTTCAATTCTTTGAACACAGCTTGTGGACTTATTGCATTAAAATGTTTTTTAGAATTGCATTGTAAAAAATAAGTTGGTGTATTGTATATATTATATTTCTTCGTATGAAGAAATTCCTGATGTCCCCATTGAATAGTTGGTGTCTTTAACAAATTGGATAAATTTGGAATTCCACTTTGACTTCCACAACATATTTTTGCTCGTCTGATTATTTCTATTGCAACTCCAATTAAAGAAGTATTATTATCAAAATTCAAATCATTTATATCATAAAATCTATTCTGATTGTCTGGTATATAATCAGGTCTTTTTCCACATAGTACAATTGTAAATTTTTTAAAATATGGATCGCTATCAATCATGTCATATAATTCAGGCCAATATTTCCAATTTCTTGGCATACCATTTCTAAATCTTGGGCCTAATACAATAATAGGTTTATCAGATGGTATCCAACTATTTACTAAAAGTTCATTTTCAACTCTTGGATAAAAATTATGTTTCATTTTCTTTTGAGGAAACTGATTTTTATTTGCAAAATCTCTACCTTTAAGTTTTGGAAAAATATGTTTTACTATTTCATAATCTTCTTCATATTTTTGTCTAAATCTCTTTACCATTAATTGATATTTATCATTTGAATATCCATCCAATCTAAAACAATTTGCTTTATAAGCTGTTCCGTCACCATCAATTTTTAAAGAAATTAATTTATCTGCTAAACTTCCATAAATATCAAATCGATCCCTTCTTGTTAAAATTATAAATTTATTGTTTGGATTATTTAATTTATGGAAGATAGCATGTGGGGCGACTCTTAATATTTCCCATCCAAATTCAGCAACAATGGGTCCTACAAGTATAGCCTTTTCTTTCATATGTTACCACCTATGATATCCTTTGTTTGCTTTTACCATATTATAAAATTCATCAAAGTCCATATTTTCAATTTTCTCATCAGATTCTTTGAATTCTATGATCTTTAATTTCTTTTGTTCTGGTATATTTGTTTTTGTCAAATTATTACAAACGCTTCCAACCATACCTCCAAGATGAAACACAAGTTTCTTTTCTAGAGATGCAATATAACCTTTACCACCTGAAGCTTTATTTAAAAGTCTCCAATATGTTTGATCATGTTTTTTATGCAAACCAACAACTTGTTGTAAATCAATATATCCAACCTGTCTAAAAAAGTTAGGTCGAACATTCCAAAATCCACTACCTCCTAATTTTCCAACATGGAATGGGGTATCACCAGATTTGTAAGGACCACCAAACCGATGTTTTGTTCCACCTGGATGTTGTCCAACAACAAATACATGATCCAATTTATAAGATTCTACAGAATCCCACAATTTTCTTATTTCATCATCCCAACCAGGTGTGACAATCATATCATTATCAATCATTGTCAAAAATTCATAATTATCTTTTTTAGGATCTTGCTCATGATTTAATCCAAATTCATTTGTAGATGAACATTTTGAAAAAGCATTGTGGGTACTATTTTTTGTATTAAATACAACTTGTGTTATTGCACCTTGTTCATATAACTTCCAAAAATATTGAAAGTGTTCTTTAACTCTATATGTTGAAATATTATCATAAATATAAAGTTGAAATTTTCCATTTGTATGTTTGTGTAAGGCTTCAATTGCCTTTTTTGTTATTCCCAATCTATTCCTTACACACATAGCAATCTTAATCATCAGCAAGCTCCTTTATTTGTTTATAACATATATCATAATCAATATTATCATAACAAATTGGATGACCATTTTTTGAATTCTTACATGGGTTTTGACCATGTAAAAAACATGGACCACACTCTTCCTTTGTTTTGCAAAGATAGTAATCACAATCTTTATATGTGGATAATCTTATATCACCATCAAAAGCTCCATATACACCAAAACTCTTTACTCCCAAACTCTGAGCTATATGAATAAATGATGAATCAGGAGATATTGTCATTTTAGCCATTGATGCAAGAGCAATACTCTTATCCAGTGATTTAGAATAATGACAAAAATTAAATATATTCTTATTCTTATGATCACCAAATGCATCACAAAAACTATCAATTTGAACATCCATATATGGAGAATCTGTTATAATAATTTTTTTACCATCATCTAACAATTTATCAATTAGAGTTTTCCATATAGTTGGTCTTGGTGTTCTAATTGGAGAAGATGCTCGAATTTGAAATAAATAAAATTCTCCTGGCTCAACCCCCCAATCTTCTAATATCTTTTTAGCATATTCAACTTCAACATCTTTTGGTTTTTGATGAGGTATTAACTTTTCATCAGGAAGATTTATGCCTAACCAATCAGTAAATAGTCTGTATGCATTTGTGGTTTCAGCCATCTCACATCTTTCAATAACACCTTCAAAAATCGCATGATAATCTGCTCTCGCAACAATCCCACGATTCACAGGAAGCAGATGAACATTATCAACGCAATCCCAGTTTTCAACCATAGAATGATATTGTGGACCACATGCTAGTGATATCTCACAGGAAGGGTATTTTTCTTTGAGGTGTATAAGGTTTGGTTGTATAAAGAGTAGATCTCCAATACCACCTGTTCTTATTACCAACAATTTTTTATTAGTTAAATCTTGTCCATTATATGGTCTATATATTGAACTAAATTTTGAAGCAGGTTTGAACAGTTTAACTCCTGATCGTTCCTGTTTTAATTGTTGATAAATGCCAAGACTCATTAGGTAAGTCTGACCTTTTACAAGTTTCTGTTTTTTAAACTTCTCTTGCATTATATTTCTATTCTTACAAGCAAGGGCAAGTACCATATTAGGTACCTGCCCCCTCAAAACATCTAAATTTTCAACAATATTAAATGATTTCTTATCTATCCCAAGTTTCCTTAATTCAGCGTCTGTTATAGGATTTTTACTCATTGGTATAGTATTAGGATATTCTATTTTGTCCATTATTCGCCCCTTCGATTGTATTTAAATATATTGTATATTTATTTGTTACTCATATTTATTTTTTCCACTCGTTTTTTATTTCTTTGAAGAAAGCAGCCTTCTTTTCAGTATCAAGTTGTGATGGTGAATTAACACCCCATTTTTCTAATTTCTTTTTGAAGAACTTTTGATATGGACTATCTTCTTCTAAAAGGATTGAATCAACCATTAGAAATCCTTTGATAGTTGCATCACTTTCAGAAAGTTTCTTAGATTTGGCTTTAAGTTTATCCATTTCTTTCTTAATCTTAGCCTTACATGTATTTGGATCTTTAGATTTAGAACAAACAGCCATTCCTTTTTGGAGTTGTGTCATTCTTGCTTTTAGAGCATCTGCTTTAAATTTCTTTAAACATGCTTTCTTTTCAGCACCTTTAGAACTAGCACATGCTTTTGTGGATTTGGAGAATACTTTCTTGTATGTTTTATAACCAGCATATCCAACAAGATAAACAACAGCAGCATCT
>Ga0233415_10000651_pt1 | contig 15991 bp, 20 predicted proteins | sample Na_anoxic_12_MG_FD_188631 | JGI IMG/M metagenome (GOLD analysis project Ga0233415, IMG submission 188631) | Seawater microbial communities from Saanich Inlet, British Columbia, Canada - Na_anoxic_12_MG | ecosystem: Environmental > Aquatic > Marine > Inlet | place: Canada: British Columbia... | reverse complement strand
TGCTATAGAATCAAACGCCACTAATATAGAATCAAACGCCACTAATATAGAATCAAACGCCACTAATATAGAATCAAACGCCACTGCTATAGAATCAAACGCCACTGCTATAGAATCAAACGCCACTAATATAGAATCAAACGCCACTAATATAGAATCAAACGCCACTAATATAGAATCAAACGCCACTAATATAGAATCAAACGCCACTGCTATAGAATCAAACGCCACTAATATAGAATCAAACGCCACTGCTATAGAATTAAACGCCACTAATATAGTCGCTATAAGCGATGGTACTACTAAATTTATTGGTGATACTGAATTTACTGGTATGCCAATATTTACTAATGGATTTTCTATTGGAGGTCCTGAAAGTGATGCTATTATTAAAATGCTAGGCGAAGTAAAAGCATTGACAGTTGATACAACACAGTTAAATATAAAAGATTCCGTGTTGACATTAGGGACGCACGGCCATCTTGAGGGTGACACAGATGAAACCCCCAGAAATAAACAAAATGATAATGTTGTATGTGATAGCTTTGATGACAACCGACGATACTATGGTATGAGAGTTAAAATTGGGGACAATGACAAAGATCCTGCTGAAAAATATAAAGCAAGGCAACTAAGTTATGATCGGCACGAATGTAAATGGACAACAGGATTAGTAAATGCTTCAGGTACGGGAGACTTCGATGGAGTGGATGTAAATTGTACAGATTTTACTGGTATTCAATTATCACATGTGGAATTTGCTGATCCAAGAGTTGCACCTAAAAATTCTTCTTCTCCATTATATCCGTCTGATTGGCTACAGGGTCTTGATAATGATGATACAATTCGAACAATATTAAACGAAACTAGCAAATGGACGGATTCATCTGACCCACCCAGCCAGGCCAACCCCGGAAATTATAAAATACAAATTATAATGCATTACACAGAAAATATTAAATTATGCAGAGTAGGAAATAATTTTGTTTTAGAAGTTGCTTTGAAATCCAACCGATCAAAAAGCGTTGATATAGAAACTAGTATGGTTAAATTAAGTGATTTACATCCAGTAATATTTAGAATGATAGATTTGACGTGCTAATTGATGGAATGTAATTAATTTTTTATTTTTTTATTATTATATATTTTAATTATAATTAAAATATATAATAATTATATATAATGTCAAATCATATGTTTAGAAATAGAAATAGAAATAAATGTGATGCTTACTGTGATGATTCTCCATGTGATTTAAAATTTTTAAAAGAAATTTATGGAGATCGTTATCATAAATCTGATGTATCTAAAATTAGATGTGGTGATAATTTTTGCAATAAAGATTATGATTGTAAAAAAATAAAGGTAATTGAATATGTAGATAAAGGTAAAAATAATCAATTAACAAATAAAGATACACATGTTTCATATAGTCAAAAAATTGATGTTATTATATTACCTGAAAACCCCCGCGATGGACAATATATATCTATAAATTTATCAAAAAATTCTGGAATGCCTCTACATCTAGAATATGAAACAAAAAATGAAGTAAATTTAGCTACATTTGATGGCAATTCTATTAAAACAAAAATAAGTGGTGAATCTAAACCATATAGAATATATTATTTTAAATCAAATCCAAATAGTAAATGGGAAACGAGTTTAACACCACCGGAAGAATCTAGGTGTTTTCAATGTGTATTAAAATATGAAAATACTTTAACAGTACAATGTGATAATATGTGGTCATTTATATACTATGATAAAGATAAAACATGGAAAGAAGAATAAATTATTTAAAATAATGATTTATATATAAATATAATTATGTTTAAGAGAAAAAGAAATGATAATGATGAAAATGATAATGATAGTGATTGTGAATCGGATTTAGTAAATGTAGAAAATAATAAAATTATGTTTTATTCGGATGTAAATAATAAATCAATTGTTAAGTTAATTAAAGCGATAGATAAAGCAAAAAAATATGTTAATATTTCAGATTTTCCAGTAGAAAATAAAATATATTTACATATTTGTAGTGATGGTGGTGATTTATATTCAGCATTAGCAGTAATAGATATAATATTAGATTCTAAAATTAAAATTGTAACAATTTGTGAAGGATGTGTAGCTAGTGCGGGTGTATTAATAGCATTGGCTAGTGAGGAAAGATATATTAGAAAACATGCATATATGTTAATTCACGAAATACGTTCGGGATGTAATGGTAAATATACAGAATGTAAAGATGATATGACAAATAATGATATATTAATGAAAGATATGAAAAAATATATGAATGAAAGATGCAATAATAAAATTTTAAAGAGAGAACTAAATAAAATATTAGAACATGATATAATATGGGATGCTCAAAAATGTTTAAAATATGGATTAGTTAATAATATATTATAAAATATATATATGGGGTGTATTTTATCTTTTTTTATTAAAAGTGAATATGAAAATATAGATAAACCAATATTTTTAGCATCAAATAAATATTGTCATAAATGTAATAAAGATTTTTTATTTAATGAATATTATCAACATATTCCTGAATGTAATAAACAATTTAGAGAAAAAATTAACAATCATAATAATAATGATATGATAAATATATTGTAATAATTAATAAAATACAAATACATCCATGTAATTCTTCTTTCTCAATTTTTTCTTTTTTAAATAATTCTAAATCGATATTAATATTATTATTATTATTCGGTATTTCTATATAAACATTATCTGTCATATTTAAAGTTTATATTATATATAATTATATAAATGAATAAAACTTTATATTGTATTAGACATGGAAAGGCATTACATAATGAATTATATAAAATACATGGATCAAGTACATTTTATGATGGAGATTATCGTGATACAGTTTTAACACCAGAAGGTGAAAAACAATCTTTAGATTTAGGTAATAATTGGATAGATAAAAAAAATATAGAATTAGTTATTGTTTCACCATTAAAAAGAACACTTCAAACAGCTTATAATATTTTTAAAAATACAGGTATATCAATAATAGCATTAGATTTTACAATGGAATTTCCTTTGGGTTTACATACATGCAATAAAAGGAGTAACTTAGAAGAATTAAAAATATTATATCCAACTATAGATTTTTCAAATATAATAGAAAATAAAGATGTATTGTGGAAAAGTGATAGAGAAGAAACTATCGGTGAATTAAATTTAAGAATAGGAGAGTTATATTATTATATATATACAAGACCAGAAAAAAAAATAGCATTTGTAAATCATTCATCATTTATTGGTCAAATGAAAGATAATCATATCAAGTATTTAGATAATGGAGAAGAAGAATTAAAACATTGTTATCCATATGTAATAAATTTATAATTTAATATAATAAATACCATTCATTATATGAAAATATTAATTTATATATTGCATTGATTTCTGGTAATCCCAATGTATAATCTTTATCCTCATTATTAATTACTCCCCAGTGTTTACTATTGATTTTAATATTACCATTTATATTAATACCCGATTTATTATTTAAAAAATGTAATATTAAAGAATAACCATCATATATACTACATCCATCTAAATCAATTAAATCAGGCAACATATACTTAAATGTATTAGATTTTTCAGCTTTATTATATATAAATCTGATATAATTTCCATCTTCTATTTTTATTTTATATTCTGTATTATCTTCAATATTAATATTTTTAAATTGATTAGTATTGTTGTTATTTGAACTATAACCAGGTGGACCTCTTGGTCCCTGATCTCCCTTTGGTCCTTGATATCCTCTTGGCCCTTGATATCCCCTTGGTCCATTATCTCCATCTTTTCCATTTTCGCCTTTAATGCCTTGTTCACCTTTAATGCCTTGTATTCCTTGTGGTCCTTGATATCCCCTTGGTCCATTATCTCCATCTTTTCCATTTTCACCTTTAATGCCTTGTTCACCTTTAATGCCTTGTTCTCCTTTAATGCCTTGTATTCCTTGTGGTCCTTCATATCCTATGGGTCCTTTATATCCCCTTGGTCCATTATCTCCATCTTTACCTTTATCACCATCATTTCCATCTTCGCCTTTATTGCCTCGTTCTCCCTTTTCTCCTTTTTCTCCCCTTTCTCCCTTTTCTCCTTTTTCTCCTTTTAGTCCCCTTGGTCCTCGTTTATATTTGATTTTTGATTTTTCTATTTTATCATTATCATCATCATCATCACTATCATTACTACATATATTTGGTAATCCTTCTATGTTATTTATTAAATTATTTCTCCAATTTATTTCAAAATTATTAGATGACATAAATTATTTTTATTTATTTATTTATAAATATATATAAATAAATAAAATTTAACACGGTGTTATTAAGAATAATATTATTAATGTTAATTATGATTAAGATACATTTAAGCGCCTTCTTCATCATTAGAGGTATCAGTACCGTGGTAGACGTGCGAATGTAATGCGTCGAAATCAGCCCATGTCCAAGAATAATTGCTATTAGTACTATTACTCTTATCATTTACATGAGCTAAAATAAGATCTTGAACTGAGTAGTCTACAAGGGAAATGAAGAACCAGTGGACGTTCAATTTAGATAATACTTGTACGGATGTGGTGCTGGGAATATTATTTATATCAAATATGCGATCTTCTACAGCATTATCATATAATACAGTATTACCAGTTTTATCAGATAATTGACTTACTTCATTCTGTAAATCTGATATAGCTGCAGCGTTCTCTGTTTCTACAGCGATGGCTCTAGACTCTTCAGAGTTTATAGCTGCGGTGTTTACCCCTTCTGCAGTGGTGGCTCTAGCCGTTTCAGCGTCTATAGCTGCGGTGTTAGCCAGTTCTGCAGCGCCGGCTCTACTCGCTTCAGCGGCTATCGCCAGTTGTCGTGACGAAACTTCACTGTCGATCCGGTTGTTTATCGTCGTTTCTGCACCTTGGGCTCTAGTGGTTTCAGAGTTTATAGCTGCGGTGTTTACCCCTTCTGCAGTGGTGGCTCTAGCCGTTTCAGCGTCTATAGCTGCGGTGTTAGCCAGTTCTGCAGCGCCGGCTCTACTCGCTTCAGCGGCTATAGCAGTGGTGTTTAGCCCTTCTGCAGCGAAGGCTCTAGTCGTTTCAGAGTTTATAGCTGCGGTGTTAGCCAGTTCTGCAGCGCGGGCTCTAGTCGTTTCAGTGGCTATATCTATAGTGGTTTGTGATCTTTCAGTGACTAGATTATTGGCATTATCTTGAATATTCTTGAGTATTTCTGCCCCTGAATCAGGATCTTCAACAATAGTTTTCAGCCGGTCAGATAACTCTTGAAAGGTATTAAGGGCTTCGTCGTCGACGTTAAGAGTGGCTTTGATCGAAGCAATATCAATCTCAGCAGTACTTATATCACCCGTAATTTCTTTTAATTTATTGGCACTTAAAAAAAATTCTTCAGATGTGCCATCTGCATTTTGTTCAAAAAATATGACTTTTGTTTCCATTACTGGAGCAGAAGCAACCACTTCACCTTTGTTTATAGTTTCTGGTCCGACTGTTCCGGATGCTATATTCATTTCATTTTTTATCTTTTCAACTGAGAAACCGAGTGAATTTCCTCCAATTTGATAGTTCGATCCATCTTTCGCAAGTGTTCCGTCTACAATGCTCATTTTATACTTATACATAATATTTTTTTTTTCAAAATTTAATCCACAACAAAAAAAAATATTTACTTATAAATTATAAATTATAAATTATAAATTATAAATTATAATTTACTAATTGTATAATAATAGAAATCTCCATATATAACCTTATTATTTTTCTTTTGTTGTTTTTTCATTTGTTGATAACTTACAAACTGAAATGGTTTAGTTTTAGAACCATCTATATTTTTATTTCTTTGTCTACATCTGAAAGATTCTACATCTCCATGTAAAATAATATAATTTTTTAAATTTTCAGATTTAACAAATACTTCTTTTTCTCCCCAATGTTCTGTTGGTGGTATCATTATATATAATTATAATTAATCTTTTTTAAATATTTTTAATTAATTTGATAAAATAAAAATCAAATTAATTAAATAAAGATGATAAATGTTACATGTGGTATTATTAGTATTGGAGATAAATACTTAATTTCTCAAAGAAGTAAAAATAAAAAAGAGTATGCTTTATTTTGGGAATTACCTGGAGGTAAATGTGATGAAGGAGAAAGTATTGAAAATTGTTTAATTCGAGAATTAAAAGAAGAATTAAATATAGATGTTAAATTTGGAAAAGTAATATATACTAAAATGGGATTTATAGGAAAATATGATTTATATTATTGTTCTTGTGAATGTATAAGTAATATAAATAATATTAAAGGTAATTATGAAATAGAAAATTATGCAATAGTAGATAAATGTGATCTACTTAATTATAATTTTATACATGGAGATAAAGAAATTTTGAAAAATCATATATCTAATATCTAATATCATTATTAATAAATAATAGGATAATTAAAATATCCTCCTATCTTTTTTTTAAAAGTTTTTTTCTTATCTCTTAATAATTTAATTGGTCTTCTTTTCTTTTTAATATATCTTTTCTTTTTAGTTTTCTTTCTTCTTTTGGGTATATATTCAACAATTGGTTCCAAATCATCTGTTATATTAAATGTAGAAATCATCCATGGTGGTAATATTTCTCTACCATATTCATCATATTCTGTACCATATTCATCTATTCTATATATACCATTTAATCTATTTAATCTATCAACAGATTCTTGAAAAAATTCTTCACTTTCTTCTGGAGTCCTATCATATATTGGATCAATTGGATAATCATCTATTGTTTCTATACCCATTAATTTATTAAATCTAGCTTCCAAATCATCCATAATATATATATATTAATAATATTTAAAAGTTAATTTATATATATATATATATAAATGAATTACTCTCTACTATTTTCTGCTATTTTTGCTTTTCCTGTAATTGCGAATGGACAATTAGTTGGCTCACAACATGATGAACATAACTGTGTAACTGATGGTGGATATCATTGGTGTGAGTCTACACAGAGTTGTGTTAGACCATGGGTTACTCCTTGTCATAATATTGCTGTAGATCCGATACCACAAAGACCAACTGTACTTGAACCTGCTCCTAGTCCTGTTCCAACTACAACACAATATTGTCCACAATCTCAAATGCAGTTGTGTCGAATGATGTGTGGACAGCCAAATTGTCCATCTGGTCAGTGTGCTTTAAGATCTGGATCATGTTGTGATTATATTTGTCATACACAAGATCAACATAGAAGGTCACAAAGTATTCCACAAAATTGTGCTTCATGGTTTGATGGTTGTAATACGTGTTCAGTTGATACTTCAGGTAATCTTGGTGCTTGTACGATGATGATGTGTTTTACAAATGGAACACCAGAATGTAGAAGTTATTATTATGTAAATGATGCTATTCCACTGCCTCCAGTACAAACCACATTAAATGTTGGAGATGTATGTTATAGATTTTGTGAGGATGGTTCTGAGACTTATATCAATAGATTAAATGATTGTCCATCTGGAACAATGTGTAGAGCATCAGATACAACTTCAATGATTTCATTTGATAGTTGTCAAAATAGACACTGGACATGTCAACTTGAATCTGGTCATTAAGAAGTAATTAAATTAATATCTTCTTCAGTAATTGTTAAATTTTCTTTATTAATATCATTTTTTAACCATGCCATTTTTGGAATAGTTAATATTTTTTTAGAAATATTATCTAACCACCCAACAAAAGGAACAAATTGGTGAATATCTTTTGTTTCATTTTCTAATAATATTAATCTTTTATCAATTTCAGATATTTTATTTAATATTAAATCTAATTTAATATTTACTTCATCCATTTATATATATATATTATTATGAAAAAAAAATATATATATTAATTATACTTATGGAACTTCTATATTTGTATCTATTTTATTATTAGTATAAATAAATTTCATAAATATTAATATTATCATTAAAATCAATTCAAATATTGATGATAAATAAATTGGTTTTAAATCAAAATGTGTGCTATATAATATAACCAATGTTAAAGAAAATACATATAATAATTGCCAATAATATGATATATCAGATAAATCTTTAGTTTTATATGATTTGTATATCTGTGGTGTTAAGCTTAGAGGAAATAATATACCACTTATAAATCCCAAAGATTCATAAAAAGTATCTTTATCCATCTATTTTTATTTTATTTTTTTAAATTATTATCAAATTATTTACAACCTGCACAATTTTTACAATACCATTTATTCCAACCCAATAAATCATAAGTACCATGTAATAAAAATCCTATTAAAAATAGTGCTATAAACATTGATGGTCTTTTTAGAAAATTTGTCTTTTTTCCCATAAGTTTAGCTATAATATAACTGATAACAGTTCCAAATATTACAACAGTAAATCCAATAACAGTTGCTTCTAATAATAAGTGTAAAAAATAATTCATTATATATATATATATATAATTAATTTGTTTTTCTTCTTGATGATATTTTACCCTGATATTTTGATCTAAAATTTCCTCTTTTAAATTGAGTTTCTATACTTGGAAATGTATATTTATATAAAAGTATAAATGATAGTATAGCAAATAGTATATATATTGTCCAACCAATCCAATTATATTTACTTTTTTGTTTTCTTTTTTTTTCTTCCATATTATATATATATATATTAATAATTATTTTCCATTATTTTTTTTAATGTTTCTCTTCCAATTTTAATATTTTCTTTTAAATCTAATAGTTGAATACATTGATTTTTATTATTAATATATATAGATTTATAACTTAATATTTTGTTAACACATTCTTCATTATATTTTTTCTTCTTTTCTTTTTTTTTTTCTGTATAATTATAAATTAATTTAATTCCCTCTGAGGTATTAATATATTTATCTATAATTAATTTTCCATATGTTGTATCTTTGTGGCATTTTTTACATAATGGTACTAAATTATGTTTATTATTCTTATGATGATGATCTATCATATTATTTTCATCTGCTTCACATTGTTCTTTAATATGATGTGTTTCTTCAGCTGGTTCTGAACATATTTTACATTTATCAATAATTATATCACTATTGTAATGAGAAATTTTTTTTGTATTATTTTCTAATTTATTTTGAATACTTTTAGCTAATGATACAAATTCGCTTGATAATCCCAATGCTTCACATACCGTAATACCATATATTGATGGACCAGGTCCCTCTTTTAATTTTCTATCATAAATTAATACATCATCTATATATTTAATCTGTAAATGATATACTTGAAGATTTTTTAATTCTTTTAATAAATCTAATTTTGTTATTTGATGTAAATGAGATGTAAATACAAATGTTGATCTTTTATTACATAGTGTATATAATCCTGCATATACAATAGATAAAGCAGATGTTGTTTCGGTTCCTGAACATAATTCATCTCCTAATACTAGGGATTTTTCATCTGCTCTATTCATTATACTTCTTAGTTCGTTCATTTCTACTGCAAAAGTAGATTCCGATCTAAATATATTATCATTATTTAATATTCTAGTAAATATTTGTGTATATGGTGTATATTTAAATTCTGAACATGCTACAAAAAATCCAGATTGAGCTAAAATTAAATTTAATCCAACTGCTTTCATAAATGTTGATTTACCACATGCATTTGTTCCAAATAATAATATACCATCTTTTTCTTTTCCTAAATTAATATCATTTGTAATATATTCTGTTTCTAAATTTATTCTTTCTACTATTGGATGTCTAATTCCTTTGATTATTATATTACTTTTTTTATTTTCTTCTACTATTGGTTTTATATAATTATTATCAATTGCTATTTTAGCAGCACATGATGATACATCTATATCTGATATAAATTTATTTATGTTTTTTAATGTAATATTATATTCTTTATATAAATTTTTCATAATTTTATTATATAGTTCTTTATTCATTTTTGATAAATTTTTAAATAAATCATATCCTTTTTTTGATAGAGTTTTCATTAGTGGAATTTCTACCCATATATTTGAACCATCTTTTGTTTTGAATGTTATATCATTTGGATCTATTTTATATATAGTTTTACCACTAGAACCATTATTTTTAATTAATATCTCTTTATCTATTAAATTTTTCATTTTTTTCTTTAATGTTTCACTTCTCTTTTTAGTAGTGTATAATCCAAATAAATCTTTTTCTTTACTAAAATATATCTTTACCGAATTTGAATCATATGAATCAACATATGAACACATTTTATTTGCTATAAATTTTATATTATTTATTAATTCTACAATATTATTATCAATTATATCAATATCTTTATTATATCCTTTATTAAAAATAGATCTATCAATTAAATGAATTGGATCATTTGTAATATTTTCAAAATTAAAGATGTCTTTTAATTCTATTTTAAATTGTTTGAAAATAATTATATCTTCTTCATAATTTTTATATAATCTATATATTGAATTATTTTTAATATTATCTATTACTTTATCAACATATTCATATGATAAATATGTTGATACCATATGAAATGGATCAATTAAATCTAAACTCATTAATCTCACTGTTTTTTCTAAATCTTGAATATGAATTAATTCGGATCTAATTTCATTATAATATTTATCTATTTGAAAGTTTTCAACTTTATTATATCTAATATTTATTTTATTTGAATCTAACAGTGGATATAATAATCTATTTTTAAACATTCTTTTACCCATTGATGTTAAACAAATATTACATATTGACAATAAAGATTCATTTTTTCCTTTAAAATATGAATAATTATTAACTATATTTAATTGTCTTATTGAATTTGCTGTTAAATTTAAAAAATTTTTTTCTTCGCATTCTATTGGTTTTTCAATATTTGTTAAAACATTTACTTTATGTTCATTTATATATTCTATTAAATAAATATATGATAATCGTAAAGCATTATTTTTATCTAAATTTAAATTTTCTAAATTTGATAACATATTATCAAATGTAAATAAATCATCTAATAAATTATTTTGATATGATGGTTTTTTATAAATATTATTATTATAATGATTTATTCTATAACAATCGTGAAATATATCCCATTTATTTATAACATCATCTCTATTTAAATCATAATTTTCTGTTTGAAATATTAATTCTGATGGATTATAAAAATTAATTAATCTAGATATTTCATCTATACTATAATTATTATCTTTATCATTTTGAATATTATGTATGTAGTTTTTACCTGTAGATAAATCTATTGCTGATAAACCACATTCAAAAATATTATTATTACTATATTGATATTTTTCTATATATATTGATAATAGAAAATTACTTTGTTTTTTATTATATTCAATATCTGTTCCAGGTGATAATATTTTAGTAACTTTTCTTTCTGGATTTGGTGGTTCTGTTACTTGTTCAACTAATACTACTGTATAATTATGATTCAATAAAAAAGAAAAATATTTTTCCTGCGCAACTAAAGGAAATCCACCCATATAATATACTTTTTGTTCAGAAATTCCTGTTTCTTCATTTAAACATTTATACCATTTTTTTCCTACAACTACATTTAATACATCATCACATATTTTATGAATATTGGTTTCGCCAATTTCATTTCCTGGCTCAATAATAGCACACATTTCAAAGAAAGATCCAATTTGCATTAGTAAAATAGTATTTTCTCCATATTTTATTTTATATTCTTTTAAAAATTTATCATATTCGAATATTATATGATTATTATTCATATTATTATTATTATTATATATATATAAGAAGATATCTTTAATTATTATTAAAAAAAAATTATATCTACTTTTTATAATAATTAATTTGATAATATTTTATTTTATAAAATAATATAAAATGCATTTGTGGTTTATTCCATATAAATATAATAAATTATTTATATATTTAGATAAAGATGGATTAGAAATTAGTGGAAATATATTAACACAAACTAGTTATAGAAGCAATGATTTAATAGGAGCATATTATAAAGGTGTAATAATTAAACATGTTAAAACACTATCACTTATTGAAAATAGCAGGTGTATATATTCATGAATTTAAAAGTTTATAATGATGTCTATCAATCTTTAATATGTTATATTTTTTTCATTTCAAACATTATTTTTTTTGATAATATTGTATATAATTTATCATCATTATTTATCCAATATTTATAATCTTCTATATGTGTATTTTCAGAACATATTCTATTTATTTTTATTAATTCATGGAGTAATTCTATAACCTGATATGAAATACCAGTAAAGTTAAAAAAATTAAGTTTGTGGTCTGGTTTAACTATATAATCTTCTTCATTAAATATATATGAAAATTTACCTTCATGTGTATCATGTAAAATATAATGAGAACCAGCTATATCTTCCCATCTTTTAAAATGATAATCTAATGTTTCTTTTTCTTCCAAATATTTTTTATATTTAATAATATTTTTACATATACTCGGTTCATTTATAAATAATCTTAAAATACCATAAATATTTTCATCATTTGATAAAGCATATTTCATTATAAAATAAATATTTATTAATATTTATTTTATAACGGATGAATTATATTACAGTTTTTTCTTTTAATCATAATATAAATACTTTCTAAAATTTTGTAAATAATTATTGTTATTATTCCAACAAACATAATATACAAATAAATTAATTTATTTTTATATAATTTATCCATATCATCTATAAAATTTTCATAATTATCTATATATAAAATAATTAATATTATATTTACAATTAGAAATCCTAATACATAAATACCTATTAATAAAATTAATAACGTTAATATAAAACAAGATTTATAACTATCTTCTCCAAATTCATATTTTTTTTCAAAATTCCACATATCATTATTTTAATGATATATTATAATATAATTATCAAATTTAATAAAAAAAAATATCAACCATATGAATAATCAATTTAATGACCACTCTAAACTCCAGATAATTCAAACAAATATTAAGAGCCAACATCATGTAGATGGCGGCAAATTGAAATTGAAATCAATTGTCTCTTTTCAGAACCATTAAGGTTAAATAACATTTCAGCTATCTTAACAATTAATTCCTAAGCACTAGAACTTATTTAGGTTAATAATGAATACTTTTTGTCACATATTATTTCGAAACATAACATTTGTGAACTTGTAAACATACAATATATCGTTATAATTAATAAAATTTTTCATATAATAGTAATAAATAACTATTACAAAGACCGTTATTAATTTTAATTAGAGCCAAATTAATGAAACTACTACTTAAAATAATACTAAACTTTGGGCATCAAGTACCTTTTTCGTCGAGTCGATGAGTAAGAATAAGAATATATTGTTTTTTTTTGGTTATTCCTGGACTTGAACCAGATTTATGATTTTTCTCATACTGCCCTACATATAACCGATAATTATTTAATTAAAGAAATTCAAATTTATTAGCGATAAGAAAAATGAACCAAAAATGAACTAGATAAAAAAAATGTCTAATACTACAGATTATATATAATCAAGGATTGTATACTCATCAAGCTGGATGCAATGTGCGACGCAGTTATCATGAATATCTCATAATGATTTTATACAATCTGTAATATTAAAGTTATTGTTAGTTTCCATGAAACAGATTTGCAGTCTGTAACACTTCTAGAACTCAACTCCTTTAACCACAATGAATTACTTATACTAAAAGTGTATAAGGTCCATGGTCTCCCTGCGATATGATATAGTGTGCGCTGTTCTAATGTTTCTATCATTGAAAAGGATCAATGACCGGTATATAGATCTCCATTAATTACTATGATATGAGCATCAAGTACTCTTTTCACTAAAATTAATGGTTTCTATCGAATACCTTGACTCCATCAGTCGATATCATAAAGCATGTGTTTAAACATTACACATCTCTGGGTTTCGAACCCAGCACAAAGGCTATAAAATGCCAATGCTACCCAGTAAAGATATGCGATTATCTTTGTTTAAAAGAAATTCAAATTTATTAGTGAGCGATAATCAAACACAAATTCTATTTAAATAAAATATAAGTAATATTAATGATAAAATCTATTTGTTTTTTATTACTGTTTTTTTTTATTATTGTAATATTATATTATCTTTTTAAAAAAGATGAAAAAATTATTGGACATGGAACATATATGAATGTATATAAAAGTAAAAAAAATATTGTTATTAAAAAATATAAATATTTAAATATGGATTTAATTTTAAAATATTTATTATATTCAATCATTAATCCATTTAAATATGATAATATTAATATTAGTAATAAAATAAGTAAAGATATATTTAATAGTGTAAAAATATGTAAAAAATATTTTAATAATTGTAAATTTTTTGCCAAAATATATAAAATTGATTTTAAAAATAAAGAATATGAACAAGAATATATTAATAATGATTTTACAATTGAAAATTGCCCAGATTACAAAGAACAACTACAAGAATTAAATAAAATATTAATTAAAACTGGGTATAATTTGTATGATTGTAAAGAAGATAATTTTAGAGTAGATAATAACGGAATATTAAAAGTAATTGATCCGATGTTAACAAGAAATAATCCATTAGATTTTTCATCTATTAATCAAATATATGATTCAAAATTTAATATTTTAAATAGTATTAATTTATATGATAATAGTAATATTTTTATTAATGAAATAAATTCATAAAAAAAATTTTTGTTTTTTGTTTTTTTTTGTTTTTTTTGTTTTTTTGTTTTTTTGTTTTTTTCCTTCACTTCTGCTTCACAACACTCTGGACATGCATGAGTGCTTTTTCCCTCTTCTGGGTAGCCTTGAACTCACGTTGGTATGACTTCAAAGTCTTTGTCAGCCTCTGGATGTCCTTGTGATACATCTCTTTGCGATTACTGTTCTTCCGGAAGGCAAGGTTGAGCTTTTCAAGGTTCAAGACAAGCTTCATGTACTCCTTCTTCACAGAAGCGTAATCCTTGTTTGCCCCCTTGATCGGCTTCAACTCTCTGGGCTCATGGATCTTGCGAACAAAACATGGCTTAGATGTCTTGTCAAACTTGTAATCAGTGAGCTCGAGCACATTGACCACAAATGAAAATCCAACGTTCGAACATGGATTCTTCAACATCCACTCTTCAGTTGGGGCACAAAACCACTTATGGTTAGGGTATGTTGAAGTGACAAACTTCTCACCCTTGCTGATGGGACCTTTCCCCTTACTCATCAACTTGTGCTTTCCGTTGCTAACCCAGTAAATGTTCATCGGAACTGATGAAACATTCTTGATGATAAGAGTACACCGACCAGCCTGAATCTCCTGTGTGGACCAAGACATAGTTGTGTTTCTCCTAACCTTCTGATTTGCGAGAGAAATCAACTTGTCAGGGTAGAACTTCTTCACCTTCTCAGAAATGTAGAAACTTCTCCAGATCTCGTTGAGGTTGAAGTAGATGTTGTTCTCTTTGTCAATCTGTGACAAAGAGCAAACATCATTGACTGTCAGAAACTTGAGGATGTATGGCAGGAAAATCTCAAGTGGAATGTCAAAGAATGAAACATCAGTTCCACAATCACCATGCTTGACAATGGAACCACATCCACACTTACACATATCAACTGGAACCAACTTAGCATCCTTGGGGTTTTCTGGCCTAGGAAACTGACACTTGTAGCACTTATCACGATGCATGTAGCATTCAGCACGACACTGACCACATGTCCAAGCACGTACACCCGGCTGACTGAAACCCCAACCGTTCTTTCCCTTACCCGAGCAAGGAATGTAGGTGAGACCTCGCTCATGGCTGTCCCACTGGTTGCGAGTCAGAAAACCAGAAGGCGGTTGACCAACTCCATTTCCAGGTG
>Ga0233415_10000650_pt1 | contig 15997 bp, 17 predicted proteins | sample Na_anoxic_12_MG_FD_188631 | JGI IMG/M metagenome (GOLD analysis project Ga0233415, IMG submission 188631) | Seawater microbial communities from Saanich Inlet, British Columbia, Canada - Na_anoxic_12_MG | ecosystem: Environmental > Aquatic > Marine > Inlet | place: Canada: British Columbia... | reverse complement strand
AATATTATGTCTGAATACGATAACACAAACTCCGGTACATTCTTCGTCAATGACCGTAAAGAAAAACCAAATCATCCTGACTACAGCGGGAAGATTAATGTCGAGGGTAAGGAGTACTACCTCAAGGGCTGGAAGAAGACAGCCAAGAGCGGTACTAACTTCCTGTCACTGGCACTGAACCCAGTGGATGCTGCCCCAGGCGGCGGTTCCGCAGGACCTAAAGCTGCAAGTGCGCCAACCAATGACAATACCCCATTCTAAGCGTGTCATCATTCGATAAAGTCTGGTGGGATAAATTCCGCCGGGATGAAGTTGATTCCATTCTGGAGATGACCGCTAACAAGTGCTCGGATTATACCGGAGGAGAAAGCTGCAATAACCCCTTTGCAAATTTCGACAGCTCCGCCGAGTACGGTGTTCATCCAATGACTGGAGTCTGCATTCGGATGCAGGACAAGATCCAGAGAGCGAAGGCTTTCTGTAAGGACGGTCAGCTAAAGGTTAACACCAGCGGCGACCAATCCAAGGACATATTCCGCGACCTGATTGGCTACTCATTGATAGCCATAGGGATGCTCGAAAGAGCTGAGTCAGAGTAAGTCCCTGTGCTAAGATGCTTGCCCTTCACAATCCAGTGAGGGGCAAGTAATTCTTATGACTAAAAACAATAACGACACAAACCGTAACGAAATGACTAAAATAAACGAAGCCGCCGAAGTATCCCTCTCCATCTATAACACTATTGATAGTTATAAAATGCCGGAAGGAAACCGTGTAGCTTACAAGTCCCTTGGACAAGTCCTTCGTTCTCTGGTAGAATTACTTGATAATGAACGAAACAAATCTACTGACACACACACAGCCACATAGCGTTGAGGCTGAAAGAAAATTAATTGCATCCTGCCTGTTCACAGGGGATTCATCCGTATACGATGTAGTTCGCCCAATATTAGAAGCAGAGGATTTTTACGTACAAAGATACCGCCTACTGTACGAGGCCATAGGAGCACTCTCACAGCTCAGCCAGCCAATTGATGAAGTATCTATCTCGGAGCACCTGAAGTCCGTACGTGAGCTTGACAGCGTTGGAGGCATAGCAGGTATCCTTGCTATTGTTGACGGCGTTTACAGTGAGCTTACAGCTAAGTACTACGCAAATATCGTAGCAGAGAAGGCTCGTCTCCGTGAGATTATGAGGTCCTGCCGGGTCGCCGTCGAGAATGTGGAGTCCGAGGCTCTTACCTATGACGAGATTCGCAGTACACTAGAAGCTGAGATTACTGAGCGTCCCCTGTTCAGCCAGAATAAATCTGGTATTGGTTCCTCAGCGGATGAACTACTGGATGACATCGCCAAGATGCAGTCCGGAGATTATGTTCCCGATGTAGTGAAGACTCATACCAACAATCTGGACAGTGAGCTTGGTAACCGAGGGATCGCTGCTGGTGAAGTAATGACAGTCGCAGCACCTACCTCCTGCGGTAAGTCAGCACTAGCCCTGTACATTGTGTCCCAGGCTGTAGCAAAGGACGGTCACGCCTGCGGAGTCTTCTCACTGGAGATGCCCCAGAAGCAGCTAACAAAGAGACTGACGCAAGTTATCTCAGGTGTTAACCTTCGCAGCGTTGAGGACAACATAGCCAAGCCAGAGCAGGTCAAGAGGGTTCACGAGACTATCTCTGACCTCAAGACAATGCCAGTGTACACATCTCACGCAGTCAAGAGTGCAGATGACCTGTACAGCCAGACACGGCAGTTCGTCAATAAGCACGGAGTAAAGCTACTGGTCATTGATTACTTACAGCTAATACCTTTCTCTTCCAAGATGGGTAAGGCCGAGGGCATCGCAAGTATCTCTCACAAAATTAAGCAGATGGCTATCGATCTTAATATCGCCATCATCCTACTAGCACAGGTCAACCGAGAGGGAGCCAAGAATGGCCGACTCAAACTGTATGACCTCAAGGATTCCGGGGACATCGAGAATGATGCCGACGTTGTTCTGCTTATGTACCCATCGAACGGGGATGTTGATTCGTCAAAGAGTCAAGATGCTCGTGGTGGTTATACCAGTCTAACCTACGAGATTGCTAAGAACCGTGAAGGTGAGCGTGATATCGGAGGTACGTTTAAATTCTATCACTGCACAGGGAGGTTCGGATAATGACAGAAGAACAAGTAGCACAATATATAATGACAGCTTTTCCTAAGATGAATAAGCTGATCAAAGCCGAGGACGAGTTCAGTCCCTTTGATTACCAGAGTATTGATTACCTAGTCGAGATCAAGGTACGCCGAAAGGCATACGATCCCTGGATCATTGAGCAACTAAAGCTTGATACTAATATCGGAATAGCTGAGTCAATGAAGAAGGACTTCCTTTACGTGACTGGATACCAGCACCTGCTGTACGTGTGGAATATCTCTAAGCTAATTCGGGATGACTATGACTTCGGTTTCGAGGCTCGTGAGATGCCTTGGACTACGGACTTTGAGGCAGTACAGATAATAACCAAGCGTACCGGTTACCTATACAATCGCAGCGCACACATCATCAACACAAAAGAACTATGATAGCTACAGAAGAATCAAAAGATATAACGGTAAACGGAATGAAAGTAACCTGCTACTCAGATGGCAGTGTAGTAGGCCACGGTAAGTATCGCAAGCCTCGGTCATTTGGCTCAGTTGATTCAAGTAATTACAATAGAAAGAATATAAATAACACCCTGTATAAGGTCCACGATCTGATCGCAAGAGCCTTTCTGGGGAATAGACCAAAGGGCTATGACGTTGATCACATTAACGGAAACAGGTCGGACAACAGGCCATCTAACCTGCGTTACGTGACACGATCACAAAACCTCCGAGGACACCAAAAGGTTCGCGGCAAATCCAAATACAGGGGCGTACAGGTATCGGTAAACAATCCTAAGTTCGTGGTGAAGGTAGGTCTAGGTAAGGACCACGATTGCAAGACGAAATACCTTGGCTCATTTACTGACGAGAAGGAGGCCGCTATTGCCCGTGATAAATTCTGCTACGAGGTTATGAATTATCCACTAGAAGGTTTAAATTTTCCCGAGTTATTTGTTGACAAGAAGGATACCAAGCCCCAAGTTACCCCTATGCAAAACAACGAAGAGAATATTGAGCGCATCCAGACTCAGATTGATATGATCCGCCAGGAGTCCAGACTTCTATCCTATCGTATTGATCGTATGACTGATCAGCGTAAAACTCTCCAAGATGAAAAGAGAAAGTTAAAGGAAGTTCTTGTTGAATATAGAAAACTATAGTGTATAATACTTATCAGTGAGTTTTTAGTCCTTTTCTCACTGAAATAGTAAGGTAAGCTGTTGGAGTAATCCGCAGCGGGATCGGTTTATGTCCTATTTAACTCCTTGCTTCGTTACGGTAGCCCCGTCCTTTGTGTGTGAAGGACGGGGCTTTTCGTTACCTTGGGTACTGCTTCATTTGTATCTGACGCACTACTGCTTGTACGTCACCTAGCTTCAGCTTACCCCGGTCATAGTCATCCCGCAGCATCTTCATTGCCATCTCTTCCGGCATCCTGCCAGCGAGTTGTACATAACGTGCTCTCTTATCAATGCGATTGGATGGTACGCCAGTTGAGATTGACATATCTGGAACATTGCCAGCCATTATATTCTCAACGTCCGACTTAGTGAAGGTCTTGCTTAGAGCTTTCTTAATCTCATCTTCAGAGGCATCCAGTGTACGTAGGTTATTGACGTGACGTACGCCTTGCTCCATCTGGGAGCGGTACACCTTGTTGAGTTCTTGGTAAGAACCTGACATATCTGCATCATTGAAACTGGATGAATTGTACTTAGATCTGATACCCTTTAGGCTCTTCCTAATATCTCTGAACTTGTACCCGACACTCTCCATCATATCGAGGTTACGAACCCGGTAGCCGAGTGTGTATCGAAGGATGTTGTCCGTTGATTCGCGCTCGTCAAGTTTCTGAAAGTCAGATATAGTACCTGGAGTGAAATTCTCCTTAAGATACCAAGTAGCTAGATCTAGATTTTTAGACAGACCATCAACCTTGTCGGAAATCTGACGGCCATTTCGATCAACATTGTTGTTTGCGGCCACGATGTTTTTAAGGTTGATAGTAAGGTCACCGCCGAACTTGCTCCAAGTGGAATCAATGAATCGGCTCATACCATCCATAAAGCTTTCACCCTTCCGAGCGGAGTCCACTATTGAGGAAAGTTCCGCAGTAGGAATCTGGTATCCCAAGTTGGCTATGCGAATCTTGTTACCATCCTTACGGATGTGTAATGATTGATTCTCCTCCCAGGGCGCGAAGACAGTCTCTCGCATTGCCTGCTCCTTCTCCTCATCTATGCCTGCCTCCCTGTTAGCAACTATGCCTACACCAGAGCCAGCCGTAAGTACGGCAGTAAGTGCGGCTGCACGCTTTAATCCCTCAACCCTGATTCTGCGTACCGTGTCGGAGTTCAACTGTACCCCGTACTTGTCCTGTAACATATTGGCAAATGTACCATCGGTCATTTGCTTGGATAGCTTTGCTTGATTCCAAGTGGTTCTAGCTAGCTCAACATTGAATGCCCCGAACTCATTGAGGATGCCGTATCTGGATAGTCCACGTACACCCTTATTGATTCGGTCATAATTCATATAGGTGTTATTGGTAAGGTCACCAGCTAACTGCTCAAACTCCCTCTTGCCCATACGCTGTATATCCGCCTCAGGTATAATGTCACCCAGGAACTTCTTGTAGTTCTCGAAAACAGATATGCGCTGTGCAGTATCGAAAGCACTATAAGCCTTACCCACTCCGTTGACGGCACGTTGAAATTTCTCAGGTGCAATGCCGCCCTTGAATCCATCACGGATGTCAGAGGCAGTAATACCCTTATCCACGATACCTAGTTCCTTCAGTCGATTGAGTTCCAGTAGGTCAATCTTACCGCTCTTAAATCTTTGTGGCAGGGCTTCATTGATAGCTACGCGCATTCCCTTTCCGTAACCTCGGAACGGATTGAACCCTTGCCCAGCTACCAGTACGGCATTGCCCACAAACTGCACTGGGTAAGAAGCTAGATTCAAAGGAACCCGTACAAACTTAGCGGCTGCTGTCGTAGTCTTTAACGCACCAGTAACAAGACGTACAAACCACGGACCAGCATCCTCGACTGCTCCAGTTCCGTACAGTTCCTGTAGTGCCTCATTAGCCTCCTTTGGCACATAGATGGGGTCACCCTCTTGGAGCTTGCTTGACTCAACGTATCCAGTTGGATTCTCATCGCTTACTGGAACCTTAACCTTTCGGGGTACGCGCTTGTCACCTGATCGCATAAGGCGACCACGGATAAATAATGGTTCAAATCCCTCTGGAACTTCACCGGGGGCAAAGGTTCTGGCTGTCTTGTACTTCAGCATATCGTCAGCTATGCGACGATTGCCAGCCTCGTATGAAGCCAAGCGTCCAAGTCTAGAAATTGTTCCGAATAGTTTCTCACCTGCTTCCTTGTACTCCCCAAGGTACTCCGTCATCGCTTCTGAAAGGTCCTCATTCTTGCGCTTAAACACACGACGATTACCAGCAATGGTATTCATCATCTTTAGGGTATCACTTCGGTTATCCTTTAGATCCTGGAAGAACCTGTTGATACTCTCCTCGCTCTGACCTTTCTCTGTGAGTTCCGCCCTAAGCTTGTTCTCAGCGTTGGCAGATGGCACATAGCTACTATCTTCGTAGTACCTGTACTCACGGGTAAAGTAATTCTTGGAATCAATACTGTTTTTAATCTTCGCCGCAATCCGAGGATCAATGTCCAACTCCCCAGCCTTGTACATCCGATAGATTGTATTCTGGTACTGGTCAATCTTTACACGAGCATCGTCCAGCGTACCCTTGATGTCCGTGAAGGCAGCAGGTAGGTTGTTGCTGTTGTTTGCTACGTAGTCATTGAGCGCATCCACGTCAGTCTTTGATGCCTTCTTGGACGCATTATCGATGATACTACGTACGGTAGAAGCTAGGTCAGTAGCGGCTGCTGATTCATTCTTAGCTCGTATTGAATCCATTGTGGCACTTCCGCCGATGAGCTTTGATGGTACGATGTTCCTATACAGGGACCGCATAAAACGTGAACCCATCCCGACGGGATTCTCGCCAGCCAATGTTTCCACGACCTGCGCCGCATCGGGATCACCCTTCTCATAAGCATCATTTAGGAACTCACTTGCCTTACCTCCGAACTTTGGGTAAGCCTTCTTCATTAGCTGACCAGCAGCACCTAGACCTAGACCTAGACCACCACCTACTAGTAAAGCATTACCCAGTTCCTCATTAGTAAGGTACTCACCTTCATCCACGGCTTTCTCTAATTGAGCACCACCTGCTGATATAAGAGCACCCTCTGCTGCACGTTTAGTTCCTTCCTTCGCTAAGCGGGGTAGGAGACGCGCTCCCTTGGAAGCCTTACCTAGACCACCAGGGATAAGGTTAAGAGCTGTGTCAGCCGTTACACGGCCCCAGCTTGCTTCATCTCGTCCCTCTATCTCTTGAGCCAATAGAGAGCCACCTACGCCGCCAGCTAATGCGCCAACGCCGTACCCAATTACTGCACCTACTGGTCCACCAAGGGCAAACCCCGCAGCAGCACCAGCATACTTAGAACCCTCACCAACAGCAACCTCAGCACCAAGGCCAGCTACCGTACTCCCGATGCCGGGTTCCTCTTCGTCAATAAATGATAGATCAATCCCGCCACGAGGATCATCAATAAATGATAGATCAATCCCGCCACGAGGGTCATCAGTTTCGGATGGATCAATGCCACTCTCTGGCTCATCAATAAAGGATAGATCAATGGCCATTATAGTTTGCCTTGCTCTTCCAGTACAGCAATAATGTCCTCGCGCTTATAATTAGGATTCTTTTTCAACCCTCTTGCGATAAGGGATTCCTCTTCTTCCGTGAAGGTGCTGCCATTCCCCGTAACATCGTCAAAGCTAAGGAGTTTCTCTGGGTCGTATTTTAACCTTTGCAATACAGCCGCCTTCGCTTGATCCTGAGTAATAGTACCTTCCTCAATTAGGGAATTTACTTCATCTATTGCCTTCTGCACTGTGCTTGGTTTAGCTGCCTCTACTGCCCTCTTGAGGTTATTCTCTAAGATTGTTTGCTGCTGTTTGTAGGCAGCTTCTTGAGCGGCTACCTGTTGCTCCTGAAGATACTCTGCCTCGGCTTGCTTTCCTTGCATCTCAGCTTGCATTTGAGCTGCCCTCAGAGCATCACCACCACCAACTACGTCACGCAGTTGAGCAGTTGTGTAACCACCATAGGTACGAGGACCAGTAGTACGCTCTCCCGCTAGACGTGTATCACGCTCAGTGATTGTCTCACCTGGTTGTTGCATACGTGCAGCTAGTCGTCCTTCACGTTCCGCAGAAGCAGCATCAAATGCCGCCCTACCAGCGTCTCCAGTGAATCCACGGGACATCGAATTATCTGCGTACATAGGTGACTCAGCACGTAGTCCAGCACTAGGTATAGCAGCACCACTAAGGAACTCACTTAGAGGAATCCCTGACTGTGTTACTAGTCCAGATGTCGATGGAGCGGACTTAGCTCCCGCTAAGAATGGATCTCTAGAGAAGCCCATATCTGGATCAAAGGTTGTACCCATACGTGCGGCTTCCGCTTCGCCACGTGCAATTTGCTCTGGTGTCAACGGCCCTTGTGAGCGGTACTCCTCAAAGAATGCTTGAGGGCTGCCGGGTGCAGCTTGCGACTGCGCAGCTTCGATTGATGATATTGGTGCTACAACATCTATTCCGTTTACCGGGAGATTGGAAACTGACTCTGGTGTTACCATTTCAACTGATTCTGGTTCTACTGGTCCTGGCTCTACTGAACCTGAAGCTGCTGCCAATCTACCTATAATAGCCTCATCACTAAGGTTAGATAATACCTCACCCGCAACTTCTTCAACCTTACCGCCAAAACCGGATCTATTCTGAAGGGCCGTGGATGCAGTACTCATACCACCGAATGGACTATACGACGACTGAGCTATTCTTTGATTTTGATCCTTAATATTATCGATCAAATTATTTAATCTGAGTTGTCCAGTATCCGTTGTAGAAGAGGTCCCCAATCCTCCGAAGGGGCTATATGAGTTTCCACCTGTACCGCTGAACTCAGAATTTTTAACAGGCTCATCAATGGTCGCTGAAATCTGAGGATTAGAATCAAGCGGGTTGAATGGCATATTAAATTCAACACCCTTGAATGCCTGGGCTGCTTCCGGGTAAATGTATGGCGCATTAAAATCAGGCACACCAATGAGAGTCCCATCCTGCGTAGTATTGGTATCCGTCCCGGCCTCCTGTGGATCCTGCTGACCTATTAGGTTAGTAGGCTGCACTTCACTTGCGAGTGAGGGATTTCCAGCTTGTTTAATAATGCCCCCACCAGGACCAACCCTTGGACCTAGTGCATTTTCAGCAAACTTATTAAATCTATCAGTTTGATTTACCCCAAACATACTATCGAACTCCTTCTGCCTTGAGTAGGCTTCACCAGACATATACGGATCTCCTGTTTCGTACGGTCGCATAGCATCAGCAAGGGAAAGAGGGTTGACGGGGCTTCCTTCATCTTCAGGTAAGGAGCCAAGGAGCATAGGATTATATTGTTCTGCCATAGTCGTATTATATCATAAAGGGTTTAGGTGCTGGGGGATTAGTAAGTGTAGAAGTCTATTTCCCCTACGACTGAATTAGTAAGTTCAAGTTCTTGTCGATGTAAGGGATTGAGGCCATAGTGATATTATCATCATAGGGGTGAAGGGTCTAAGTGTAAGTGTAAAATTCCAGTGCATCAATTTTTATACGCCAAGTTACTGTGTCTCCGCCACCCAAATCATAAACATCTTCAACGGTTAAATTGACGAGGTCAAAATTGGAAATTGCTCCAGGTCCCGTAAACTCCCAACCTCCGCTCGATTCAGCGGTTGCAACAAAATCAATGCCGCTTAGTGTTACGTATTCCGCCTGGCTTATCTCGTCGTCGTCAATGAATTGGGCTATGGAACTTAGACGAAACTCTACTTCCTCGGCAAAGCTAATGGCATCTACTAAACCACAACCATACCCCACAAAGTTATCTTCATCGGTAGTAGAGCCATCATACATACGAAAGACAGCGGGTTCTATGTTTAGGTAAAAATTAAGCCCGCTCTGATAGGGGGCATCTCCCTGATTTTTTTCAACTACAAAATTTTGAGAACAAACACGATCCTTGGGCTCAAATGTGCTAGAAGGATAATTACTGAAGTCCGACCAGTTGACGGTGAGTGAACCATAGTCTTCTGCATCTATGTCTAAATTCGCAATGGTAAGGTCACCTGGGTTGACTAAAGTAGTATCTTCTTCGTCGGTTACTGAACCCTCAAGTTTGTTGATATTCCAAAAAAGTTTCATCGCATTTCTAAGCGATAAATCAATCTGAGCTTGAGATGGTGAACCCCCGTCAGTCTTCTTGAACCCCCCAAGAGTTACCCAGTAGTCAAACGGCTCACCGTCACCTCGGTCCGACACATCAATTTTGTTCAAGCAAAACGGGAACCCGTTGCCCGTACCCAGTGCTGTAAACTCTGTTGCTGTTGGCATTATGTAACTTTAATCAAGGATTGGCGAGGACTACCGTTAATGCAAAGCGTAACCTCTCGATATTGACCATACGCACTGATTCCAGAGCTTACGGTATCGCCGTCCCCATTGGTGTATTGTGTAATTAACCTCAGTCTGTACTCAGTCTGAACCTCATCGGGTGCTGTTCCAGTGGTCGTAAATATGTCGGGAGTTGCATCGTACTCTAATGTCTTGTCAAATGAACCAGAGTCAACAGTAAGAACCAATGACCAATAAGCTTGATCAGTATACCCATCACGTAAATCACCTGCGTTAATAAACTCAATGGTTTGATCTGCCCAGATGATTTCAATACCTTTTAGGCGATAGTCTATTTGGTCTTTCGCGCGGTCGGGGAAACTAACAGGGGGATCAATATCATATACACCATAATCCGTCTGCCCCTCAGGCGATGCACTTGCTTGCGCCCTGTAGGAGTAGAAGTCATCTCGGCCAGCCGTAGTGTCGTTGCCAGCAAGGGTAAGTCCAGCATTCGCTTCACGTTGCGCAAAACTAGCCATACGACCCGCTGCACCCGCATCGACATTGCGACCCTGCCTTTGCTCTGATCTGGACTGGGCGGCAGCTGCGGAATCACGACGACCCTGCGTAGCTTTGGCTCGTGCAGCTTTTTCGGCTAGTCTCTCTTGTTTGCCCTGTTCGGTTTTGTTTGGTTTTTCAGCCATATATTAAACGCTCCAAGTTATGACTTCGTAGTAAGTGGTTCCGTCTAAGGCAGTTAATATAGGTCTGGAGTCCCTCTTCAGGATTCCCGTAGTGACATATCCATTGTCGCTGGTGCTTCCTTGCCCAATGCAACTCGTGGTAGAGCTGGCATTGCTCTCTATTATTGAGTCAATGCCGTCGTAGTATCCATCTCCATCCTCATCTGCCTCAAACACATAAGTTTTTTGAGACTTGTAACTAACTGCCCCATTAGAGGAAGCCGTCGTAAGAAAGCATCCAGGATAAACTTGAATACGCGCAGATGGAGTGTATGACCTTTGCCAATCGGTGTAAGGACTTTTAAAAATACCCACCTTAGCGTAGTTGGTGGGGCCATTCCTTGACGTGTAATTTTTGCTTATAGACGTAACTGAGCAACTAATTTCACCCAAATCGTAAGCCAATGATGCCGTGCTAGGGGGTGAGTTTGTGATTTCAACCGTAACTGTTGCAGCGATTTTCTTTGACCTTCGTGGCTGCACCTTGGGTACAGCTATAGTTCCAGTAATATTGCCTATAGTTCCGTCGCTAATAGAAATATCTTCCGTAGTACACTCCACTTCACCTGGAACCTCAACGTCAGCGACATCCGTGTAGGTTTGTTTTACCCCAGTAATAGTCCCTTGTAGTGCTGTTTTTTCATATGTAATAAACCCATCGCTTTCGATTTCGTATTCAGAGATAATCACGCCAGTTGGCGTGACGGGAGTTCCGATGGAGCGAACAGTAACATACGTACACCCAGCCAATTGGGTTGATGCGGGTTTTCTATCCACCGATATTTGACCCTCTCCTTTAGCGAACGTAAACCTTTTGGTTTGAATGCCTTCAACATTGCTTATGTCATTTCCTATTTGAACCGCTCCAGCGGTTTCAGCCACTGGAGTCTCAACTAGGGCTTCTACGGTTTCAATAATTAACTTCCCGTTGCTCTTTGTTTGGGTGCTTCTACTTAGAACCCCAGCCTCAATATATACTTCCTGTACCTGTCTAAAGCTATCAGTATCATCAATCCCGTAGGACGCAAGGTAGCAGCGTACCGCTGCCTCAGCGTCAATCTGATGATCAATATAGGAACTGCCTACAGTCTTGGCGTAATCAGTACCAGCCTCGGCAATACTTGTACGTGTAACACGGCGTAGTCCATTTAACTCGTAGTCAGTGTTGTCATCCTTTACTTGAACAAAGGAAGATCCAAGGGTCTCGTATGTAAGGGATACATTGTAGTCCCCGACTTGCCCCATACCAGAACGGTTACCGGACTCAACTTGAGTAAGCCGCATATCCGCATATGCTTCACCTGTACGTGGAGCAAGGCCATCAATGGACATCTCCGCTGATTGCAGGCTACCGAAGTCCGGGAAGATACGATCCTTGTTAGCACTGTACCAGTCCTCACGACTGTTCATCGTGCTGCAAGTTACTACAAGCTTGTAACGGCCATTCTGTAGCTTCTCAACTGATGGAGAGCCTACAAGTTTAAGTCGATTGGATCTGTGCGAAATTGACATTAGCTATCCCCTTTGATTACTGCGAAATTGATTACGACGTTGATTACTCCAGTAGCTTGATTGTGAAGATCGGCAATTGTAATGTTACAGTTACCATTCTGTACTTCATCAACCTGACTGTTGAGCTTGTTGCTACCTGATCGGATGTTTGTTACAATAACATCATCCTCCTTGATAAAGCTATTATTGAACTGAAATGACTGAATGTCATTGTTACTGAAGTTGTGAGCAAACATAGTAATCTTGCCGCACGGTTTGTTTAAAGTTACAGTACTATTAACACTGGTAGTCTGCGTTACGGAACCACCCGTCCCCACTGCGTAACCAATCTGACTAACTGCCAGTGTATCGGTAGGTTGCATAATAAGTACCCAGTCAGTCCCGATTGGGTTAATCAGCATACAGTCATTAGGTGACAGGCTGATGGATGCATCAGTGTCGATTGTCTGCCCGGCAGTAGGGGAAACCACTAGGATGTCCGGACCAGCGTTACGAATATAGCGTGGCTCCGAGGCTTCACACTTAGGTAGTTCATACGCAGTCACCCCGCTAATTACGTAGCAGGGTGTACCGTTGTGATAGTTTGTTGATGTAGCCATTAGCAGTTCCAAGCCTTACGGCTCCAGTAGTTAGCAGATAGTTTATTTGACTTGCCCTTGATGCCACCACTGCGAGCGCAGTAGCTTTTCTTGCGCTTGGGCTGGTCCTTCTTGATGCTCATATTAGCATCCCCGAATCGTACGATCTTTTCCTTACCACCTTGGCAGGCTTTCACGACGAACTTCTTCCCGCCTTGTACTTCACGGCGAGGTACGTTGCACTTCATCTTGGATTTGTCAGGCACTACTTGCCCTTCTTTCCACAACCGCAGCCCTTGCTTTCACCGCAGGAACCCTTACCAGCATCTTTTGTTTTACGTCCGTACATAATATTATTGGTTATTTGACTTGAGAGGAACCAAAGTAAAAACCTACAATGGCTAAAGCTGTTTGGCGGATCTCTGGTAGGATAACAAAACCCTGTACAGTGGACCACTCTAGGCTCTTGAATAGCCCTAGGAAGCCTTTGGATTCCGTCCGAAGGGTAACACCTATGTCAGTGAATGCAAAGACGAATGGAGCCAGTACAATAGCAAAGATAACAGCCGCTGTAATGAGTCGACGCATATACACACCGCCACGGGCTGATGCACGATCCGCTGAGTCATCCGCTGCTACCTGCTTCTGGAGCATACGCTCAAAGAGACGTGCCTGATTCTCGGACTGCGCTGCGATCATCTTCATTACGAATCCGCTTACGCCCCCGCCTAGCATTGCTATTAGTTCTGGTGTCATACTAATCCCTGTTCTGGAGTTCCTTGATTACTTTGACTGCTGATGCAGTCATATAGACTAGAGTAGCAAGACCCACGACTAGTCCTAGAAGTTCGTTAATGTGACCGAGTTCGATGGTAGCGATAAAGCCCCCTGTGCCTATGGTAGATTTGTAAACAATGTCTTGCATTCAAATTAAACCCTTAATCAATTGTTACAGTGCCATCATCGTGACGAGTGCGGGCTGGCATTGCTGCAATCTTGCCTTGGATACGTTCCCAATCTTCATCGAGACGATCTGGCAGAACGTCTGCTAGGAGTGCGACGATTGCATTTGATAGATCAAAGCATTCGACTGCATCAGTTCCAAGCTCCGCTAGAACCTCCGCTGGAGTTGCTCGCTCGTTGTTCCAGATGGAATCAAAGCCCTGCTCCCACGATTGAATAATATTTTGAGAGAGTTTAGCAGTGCTGCGTTTAACTCTAGTTGCGATGCGTTTTGCGGGTGCGATAGGATCGCCGTTTGTTTGTGTTAGAATTGACATAATTATTTTCTCCAGAACTCAGTGCCAGTGTATTGTTTACAAAGATCAACTCCTAGCACTGAAGCGGAGTCATCCTTGATGGGTTTTACATCCTTGCGGATAGTGTGGAGATCCATTCCGTGAACGGAATCATCCTCGTTAGTGTATTGCTCGACGCTGGTAAAGTCGTGATCGAAATTTGGTAGCTCAAGGAACTTGTAAATGTCCTCAAGTGTTCCCTTTGGGTTGTGCGTTAAATCGTCGAACTCTACTAAGCAGAGTCGATCACCTAAGCCACGCATCATTGCATCCTTTAGGCGGTTGTATGCTAGACCTAGAACTTGTTCTGCACCTAGTAAATGCTCTGCACGTCCCTGTATGGTCTGCGCTTGAAAGTAGTTGCCTTGATCCTTGGCTTGAGTTTTTCGATGCAGCTTCTCAAAGCTAGACAGAATTTGCGGAATGCCACGAACGGGGACGATAATCTTGACCTTACGATCCAAGGCGAACTCCGCTAGCTCGATCAGCGATAACCAGCCACGCCCCTTGTCGATAACAACAGGACGATCCGTATTGTGATACGCATTAATCGTAGCATTAAGGACGGGCTGTAGGTTATTGGATAGGGACTTGGCAGCCTTGTGTTCCACCCACTCGCCCCACGCATTGCGCAGGACGAACAGAGCTTCGTGACAAGCACTTGTCGGAGTGCTGTGCATCTCTGGATTCTGTGCAAGGATATTGCAGAGCAGAGTTGAACCGCTGCGAGGCAGTCCACTAATCATATGGATAGTTTTACCCATTAAGAAGCTGTGCCTAGTGAAAGAGTGGTGACTGTTCCGCCGATGTTTAGATCGACTAGAATCTCATTACCGTTGCGACGAAGTGCGATGCCTTCACGGATCACTGTGTTGTCGGCTTCGCTGCCCTTAGTTGCTCCACCATCGCCGTATGCTGTCGAACGATTCTGGATAGTCTGTGAGACCATACCTGTGTCGTGAACTCGGATTGCTCCTGCTCTTGTAGTGTCATCCGACCAGTAGCCGATTTCAGTGGTGTTAGCGACTGTTGTTTTAGCGAAGTTGCCGATGGCTGTGGAGTAGTCGCCGCTGGCTGTGGCGTAGGAGCCGATGGCTGTGGAGTAGTAGCCGCTGGATGTGGATTCGTAGCTGAAGGCTGCGGAGTAGTTGCCGCTGGCTGTGGCGACGTAGCCGCTGGCTGTAGAGCTGGTGCCGCTGGATATGGATTGGTAGCCGAAGGCTGCGGAGTAGTTGCCGCTGGCTGTGGAGTTGTTGCCGACGGCTGCGGTGTAGTCGCCGCTGGATGTGGATTGGCTGCCGATGGCTGTGGCTTTGTAGCCGCTGGCTGTGGAGTAGTAGCCGCTGGCTGTGGAGTAGTAGCCGCTGGCTGTGGAGCGGTTGCCTATGGCTAGGGCATTTAGACCGCTGGCAACCTCTGTTACAGCAGTACGACTCGCTTGAATGTTAATCGCATTAATCCCACGAGCGTTGCCACCTAAGTCACCTGCGCTAAATGCTCCGTTGGCATCTGTGCGAACGTCTGCTCCGATAGCAACACGTGCCGCTGCGTTATCTGCACTTTGTAGGAAAGTGTCTATGTCTGATGATACTGTAAAGTCTGCCATAATATTATTGGGTTAAGATCCTAGTGGTCGCTTGTATAAGAATACGCCACCTGGGCGTTTAAATAAATCAGATGCCGTCCCGAACCGTATATAGTTGAACACAACAGGAATAGGCGGTTGGGCTATAACCGTCTTGCCTAGACTATTTTTTAGGCTCAGGTGCATACTAGTACTTGTGCGCTGCTACGATACCAGAAGTTACTGTTACTTCGCTGAATGATCCATAAAGGATTGTACCAGCAGCAAAGGTTGGTCCAACTAGTTTAGCTGTACCGTCAATGCTGGATGCAGTCAAAGCACTGAACACAGTGTCATTTAAGATTTGCAACGCTCCATAGCGTTTACCGGTTACTGCATCCGCAGCTTCAAGGATCTCCGATCCAGCCGACGAAAATTCTAGTGCGTTGTTTTTTGAGCTAGCCATAATTTTATTATATCACAGGGGTTGTTATCGGGATTGCCGATTTACGTAAGTTGAGAACTTGTGGTTGATTGTATTGTTGTTAGAGCGAATGTCGATTTTCTCAAGCTCAAGGGCTAGGTAAGTCTGTGCTACCTGCTCCTCTGCGATTGCTT
>Ga0233415_10000648_pt1 | contig 16048 bp, 21 predicted proteins | sample Na_anoxic_12_MG_FD_188631 | JGI IMG/M metagenome (GOLD analysis project Ga0233415, IMG submission 188631) | Seawater microbial communities from Saanich Inlet, British Columbia, Canada - Na_anoxic_12_MG | ecosystem: Environmental > Aquatic > Marine > Inlet | place: Canada: British Columbia... | reverse complement strand
CAACATAATATTTTAATAAAAAAAAAAAAAAAATAGTATAGAAAAATCAGTAGAAAAAACATAAAACGTAAAACGTAAATGCCTGGAAATCAGGTATATATATGCGAAAAACTCAGAAAAAAAGGGGGGCCCGTAAACGTAAAACGTAAAAGGTAAAACGCTGAAAACCAGGGAGTTAGGGGGCAACGCTATACCCCTCTATACGTAACGTGTTTTTAAATACTGTGACATAAGCCTGTTAAGAATATATAGTAAGGGGCTATTGTCACACTTTTGATATTTGCCAAGTTACAGTGTACATGCAAGTAAAAACCCACCTTTTCATGTAAGTATATAGTGTATACACTAATAACAATCATATGCCACAGAAATTATCACCAAAAGCTTCAGCAGCTAAAAAGAAAAGAGACTTAGCAGCAGCTAATTCACCAGACAGGAAGGCTAAAAGAGCTGATAGTCAGAAAAAGCGTAGAGAAGCTATTAAGAAACACGGTGCAAATTGGTTGGTAGGTAAAGATTACGATCATAACACAGGAAGATTCACATCGTCATCGCATAATAGAGGCGGAACGCAGGCAAAGCACAAAAAAGATGGCACAAAAGCGGAAAAGAAACAATCAAAAAAATAAAACATGGCAATAATATATTCATATCCAGTAGCATCAGCTGTTGAAGATGGTGATCTAGTGATAGGTACTGATATAACTGGTAAGCAAACAAAAAACTTCACGTTACAGTCGATAGTTGACTTGATAGAACTACCTGATAATATAAACGGTACAGTAGGTACTATACCAGTATTTACAGGAACTAAAGCTATAGGTGATTCTATTATTAATCAAAACGCTGGTGGAGACAAAGTTTTTATTGTTGGAGAGCTTGATGTATCTGGAGGAGATGGTATTTCTTTAGATGGAAACGCATTTCTTTCAATAGGAAATGATAAATTTCTTGTAGGCGACTGGGATAACAACGCTTTATCTCTTGGACTATATGATGAAACTTCTACTGAAATATTAACTATAGAAAACGGTAGTGCACAAGTAAATGGAAACTTTACAGTAGACAACGCTGGAGACACTGTTTTAAGTGTAAATCCTGCTTCAGGGGTATTTTCTATTGGAGATACAGAAGGCTTAGGTGATGGGGTTTATATTACGAATTCAAACACTTCTTTTTTAGATATATATGGGAACGGCGCGTTAAGATTCAGAATGAACGCTGATGGCGATGTTGGTATTGGAACAAGCACACCTACTAGAAAACTGGATGTAGTTGACACGAGGACTTCTTTAAGCGGTGTTACAAGCGCATCGCCGGCTGACGCGGTTTTTAATACTATAAATCTAGCACATACAGCGGATGCTCCCGAAGCAAGATGCCGAGCAACAGTGAGTGAGCTTGTTAATTCTTCTAGCTTTAGTAGCCTTGTTAATACAGCTTCAAGATCCACAGCTAAAGCAACAGGTTCTGGAGACATAGCAGCTCTTTACGGAGCTTCAAACTGGTCTATTGTTGAAGGAACAGGAAATTATACTTATTCTATAGGTGGTTTAAATTGGTCTAAAATTGACAATCCAAGTGCCACAGTTGCTAATGTTTCAGGTACTCATTCTGAAGTGCAGTTAGCTCAAGGTACAGTGGGAAATATAAATGTTTGTGATTTTGATTTTGACCAGAGCGCGGGTACTACTATAACAGGAGATTTTAACTATATTAATGTTAAAAATGAATCACCTATAAATATCAGCGGTACAGCAAGAGCATTAAATATAGAAAGTACTCTACCTTCTTATTTAGCTGGAGACGTAGGTATTGGAGTTGCTGCTCCTCAAAGAGAGTTACATGTAAATGGAAGTGTTAGAGTAGCGGACTCGCTCGAGGTAGGTTCAACTTCTCAAGCTACAGGTTCAACATCCTTAGCAGCAGGTAGTAACACAACAGCAAGTGGAGAATCTTCTACAGCAATGGGATATGAAACAACAGCAAGTGGAAATTATTCAACAGCAAGTGGAATTTCTTCCAATGCAAGTGGAATGAACTCTGTAGCAATGGGTTATCTAACAACAGCTAGTGGAGAGAATTCCATGGCTATAGGATATGGGTCAATAGCTTCCGGAACCAATTCTTTCGCTGGTGGTGGTAATGATGTTGGTGCTCCAGGTGGTATTGCATATGGAAGTAATTCGTTTGCGTTTGGTTCTAATGCAAAAGCTGGAGAAAACTCTGGAAATATTAGTGGAGATATTGCTATAGGTTTCGGATGTGAAGCAGATGGAGGTAATTCTGTTGCTCTTGGAAATAACACAAAAGCAACAAATAATAATTCTTTCACCGCTGGTGTTGGGAATTTAGCTTCCGGAATATCAAGTACTGCTCTTGGCTCTGTTACTGTAGCGTCAGGAAGTAATTCATTCGCGTGCGGTGATAATACTACCGCTAGCGGAGGTCTCTCTTTTGCTTCAGGTAAAGGTAATGTTGCCTCTGGAGACGGAAGTATTGTTATGGGTGGAATTGGAACAGGTATAAGTACTGCGGCTGGTACAGCTAGTTCGGTGTTTGGAGGTTTACGGAATACTGCAAATGGAATAAACAGTACTATAGTAGGTGGGCAGAAAAACAACATAGATGTTAATTCTAGTGATTCAGGTATTATAGGTGGTGAAGACAACGAAATGACCGCTGGCTCTACAAACTCTATTCTTTTAGGAGGTATAGGATTAAGAGGGGGTGGTATAAACCAAACAGTTGTTGGAGTAGCTAACGTTAGTAGAAATGATGCGAAGTTTATTGTAGGTGTTGGAGAGTACACAGATCCTACTGCTATTACTAGAGAAAATGCGTTTGTAGTAAAAGACGACGGACAGATAGTATTAGATCAGTACACAAGTAATGACTTTCTATCAAACACCTACACATTTCCAGTATTAAACTTAGATGGATCAGGTAAAATTAACAAAGGTAATCTTGTTGATATGTTGCCAGAAGTTCCACCAGAAATGAAAAACACTTCATATACTTTTCAAAGTGGATCTAATTTAAACTTAGGTGCATCTACTAAAGGAATAGTAATAGCTAGTTGGACAGTTGTTGGTTCTAATAACCCAGCAACAATAACACTTCCTCAATCCTCTAATAACTTAAATAAACTTATAACAGTAGTTACATCAGCATCGTTTGGAAATGTTGGAGGTACTAATATACTAGGTATAAAGCCTGCGTTTGGAGATACTATAAATGACACTACAGCACCTAACAGTGTAATATATCTAGATAAGGCTTATGAATCAGCTGAGTTTTATGCTACTTCAGATGGTTGGATTATGCTACGTAAGACAATTGTTTAATATACATAAAAAGTAAAAAACAAAAAAAACGAGTAATGATACTATCATAGTATTAAGAATTAAATCTAATTAAATCATGTCAGACAAAATAGTCAAAAAATTAAATAACAAAATAGACACTTTAAGTGCAGAAGTAGAAAGTTTAAAACAGTGATAAAACAAATAATAAACAATATAGCTAAAGATAAAAAAGACCACGTACTGCTAGGCATGTTTGTAGGTTATCCATTAATGATTTTTGGATATATTATAGATTTGCTAGCAGGATTAAACTTTGTAATAATGATAGGTGGTATCTTAGGTATTATTTTAGTTGGGCTTAAAGAAATAGCTTACGATTGGATAATGGGTTTAGGTAAACCTGAGTGGTGGGATTTTATAGCCTCTGCGATACCTATTGTATTTCCTATGTTAATTTACTGGTTAAACATGTAATAATACAACTATAATAATAAAATTAAATCTAATTAAATAAAAATGAGTAACGCGATTGTAAAAAACCTTAGCTTTGGCGACGAGGCAAAAAATAATGTGTTTAAAGGAATAGAAAAACTAACAAAAGCTGTAAGCTCTACATTAGGAGCTAGTGGTAAGTGTGTAATACTAGAAGATGGTAGTGGTAAACCAGTTATAACCAAAGACGGTGTAACAGTAGCTGATTCAATAGTGTTATTAGATCCTGTAGAAAATATGGGAGCTACGCTTTTAAAAGAAGCTGCTAGAAAAACAGTAAAAGAAGCTGGTGATGGTACAACAACTGCCACTGTTTTATCGCACTCTATACTTAAACATGCTTATAAGTTAGATAAAGATTACAACGATAGAGATTTAAAAAACGGTATAAATAACGCTGTTGTAAGGGTTGTAAAATACCTAGAAAGAAATTCTATACAGGTGAAAGGAGATATGATTGACTCTGTAGCCACGATTTCAACAAACAACGATCCTATTTTAGGTAAAGTCATAGGAGATGCTTTTAGAGCAGTTGGAGAGACTGGAGTTGTTATGATGGAGAAAACTAGTGATTCTGAAACATACGTAGATGTTGTTGATGGTGTACAATACGATAAAGGAATAACAAACTCTAATTTCGTAACTAATAAATCAACAAAAGAAGCTGTACTTGAAAATCCACTAGTACTACTAGTAGATTCACCAATCGATAGCATTAGGCAAATACAATCAGTGTTAGAGTATGTTATCAAAAACAACAAATCATTATTAATAGTTGCTGATATAGACCAACCAGTTTTGTCGGCTTTAGCAATGAATAAGGTAAAAGGTAATATTAAAGTAAACGTTATTAACGCACCTACTTTTGGTATTAACAAAAAAGATACTTTAATTGATTTATCAATGCTTACTGGAGCTACTATTATAAATGAAGACCTTGGAGATGATTTAGATTTAATATCAGTTGATAAATTAGGTGAATGCGTAAGAAGTGTAACTGGAGAGCAAGACACTATAATACAAATAAAAGAAACACCTGAAGAAGTAAATGAGCTTATTGTCAAAATTAAAGAACAGCTTGAAACCGAAAAATCTCCTGCAAACGTTATACGACTTGAAACTAGACTTGCACGTTTATCTGCTAAGGTTGCAATTGTTAAGGTTGGAGCGAATTCAGACATCGAACTTAAAGAAAAGACAGATAGAGTCGAAGACGCGATCTGCGCTACAAAAGCCGCAATTAAAGAAGGTATAATTCCAGGAGGAGGTATTGCACTGCTCAACGCGTCTACATACGTAAAAGCTAAAAACAAAGGTGAAGAGGTTTTACTAGAAGCTATAAAAGCTCCTTACGAAACTATTCTTTCTAACGCTGGTTTAGAATTGGTTTATCCTGAAAAGAAAAATAGAGGGTTAAACGTGGTTACAGGTAAAGACGTAAATATGGTACGAGCTGGTATTATAGATCCATTACTGGTTACTAAAAGTGCTTTAAGAAATGCGGCTTCAGTAGCAACTACTATATTATCTACAGATTGTGTAATTAATAACTTAAGAGTTGGAGATGAAAGCAATAGGTAGAAATTTAATTATAAAGAAAATAAAAGAAGGTACTACTAAAACAAAAGGTGGTTTACTTCTTGCAGAGTCTCATAGAGAAGATGTTAGATATATAGAAGCTAGTATAGTTTCTATTGGAAGTGATGTAGTTGGTGTAAGTGAAAATGATATTATTTTCTTTGATAGACACGCCGGTCACAAAATAGAAATAGATAAGGATTTTTATCACGTTATCAAACTAGAAGATATAGTTGTTGTTTTATGAAAAGACTAGAAGCAAGAGATGTTAAAGACATGAACTTGTTAAAACATTATCGTATAATACGTAAATGGGCCTGTAAAAACAACAATCTTAATGATGCTGATTTAGAGCTTCTAATATATCTTGACTGTATGGAGCATTTCTCTAAACAAGATTTTAAAACAGGTTCTTATTCATATAGTTGGGATAATCGACGTTGGAATAAGCTTTTAAAAGCTGGTTGGATAAAGGTATGGAGACCTAGAAATAGAACCACACAGTTATATAATATATATCAAGTTTCTTTTCAATGTAAGCAACTCATAAATAGAATATATAGAATAATGCTAGGTGAAGATGACATACCAACTAGTTCTAGAAGAAATAAAATAATGAAAGGTAATAGTTACACGGATAAAGTTTTAACTACAGCCATATATAACGTTAATAACGATAAACAAAGATAACTATGTATAATAAAAAAAAATCACCAAACAAGTTTCTGTCAGCTGGAATGGCGGCTCTAGGCGCTATTAGTAGAACAGGAAGCGGGCAATCAGTGATGAGTGCTGGTATGCAAGCTGCTGGACTAAATCAACAACAAATGAGTAATAGTTTTATTGCAGGAGGACCGGGTAGTCTTTTTGAAGCGGCTAAAGCGGCTCAAGAGGTTCAAGGAATAGGCGCTGCGCCAAGCACAGGAATTGTTGGTGCTGCTCCACAAGTAAGTCAAGCAGCTCAAGCAGCTCAAGCAGCTGTAAACGAAGGAGCAGCTATGGGTGTAAGTAATCCTTTAGCTCCTGGAACTGGAGGACCGGCTGGTAGCTCAAATCCTTTTGGAGGACAAAAGTTTGAAATAACACCAGTGCAAATGACATATGAAACTCCTATACCAGGTAACGAAAGAGGTAATGCTAATCCGCTTTTTAATGAGTCTGTAACTAATGCTGGAAACACAATGTTTGGAGATGTTGGTCAAAGACAAAGATCATTACAAAATCAAGCTGGAGATATTCAAGCTACACAATATATTAAAGATCCATCAGCTCTTCAAGGAAATGCATTTGGCTCAGCTATGGATCAATCTGAAGGTGATTACGATAAAGCAAAAGAAATTATAAAAAATAAATAATTATGGCAGAAAAAGTAATAAAAGCTAATGTTAACGCGGGAGGCGTTGTTGGTGAAAACACTATATGGGATGGACCATTAAGTCAAGTAGGTAGACCACATGGTAAAGGATCTAGTAGCGGCGCTAAAGGTATGAAGTTAAAATTAGCTGATTGCGGTTGTGATTCGTTAAAAGGACCAATCACTCAAAGAGCTAAAGGATAAAATGGGATCGCTAGGAGATATAAAACTATATATGATAAACGCTAGTGCTTTAATGGTGTCTATGTCTAATGTAGACGTAATACTCAAACTAACTCTATTAGCAGTGTCTATTGGTTATACTATTCAAAAATGGTATAACTTAAATAAGAAATAAAATGGCAAAGTTAGAAAAATCTAAAATGGCTTGTAACAAGCCTAAAAAGACTCCAAGTCACCCTACTAAGTCTCACGTGGTAAAAGCTTGTTCAGGAGGTAAAGAAAAAATAATTAGATTTGGACAACAAGGAGTTAGCACTGCTGGTAAACCTAAAAAAGGTGAGTCAGCTAAGCAAAAAGCTAGACGTGCTAGTTTCAAAGCTAGACATGCTAAAAACATAAAGAAAGGTAAAATGTCTGCTGCTTGGTGGGCTGATAAAGTTAAATGGTAAAAACAAACACTATGGATAAAGGTAAAAAATACGATCAAAAAGAAGCTTATAATAAGAATTTAAGCGCTAGTGCTAGATTACATTATTTAGAAAACGCTAGACACGATACTGATTCTGCAGCTAAAATGGCTTACGGAGATTCACCAGCTAAGATGCAGGGATCTTTTATGTCTAAACATTGTCAATCAGGTTTTCAAAAAGCAAAACCAGACACTCCTGCTAAAAAGAAAAGCTGTAAGTACTAATATGGCATTTAAACTTAAACCACCGTATGAAGTAGACAATACTCCTATATATCAAGTTGATATGGAGGAAGGTGTTTTAGGTATGGCTAACAATAATGGCACAATACTTATAAACAAGTATTTAAACCCGAGTCAATGTAAGAAAGTAATTGACCACGAGATGATTCATATTGATCAAATAAAACGTGGTGATTTAGATTACGACGATGATAATGTATACTGGAAAGGTAAAAAATATTCAAGAGCTCAAATGAAAGAAGGAGCTAAAAACTTACCTTGGGAGGCCGAGGCTTATAAAAATTCATAAATAAACAAATTAAAAAAATGGCAAAATTAAAAAACTCTACAAAGCCACCATTCTACAAAACTGGACCTTTACATCTTCATAACGAAGAACATGATGGACCTAGTAAGCCATCAGAAACAGCAAAAGCTAAAGTAGGTGAGGTACCTGGATTACAGGAAATCCAAAAAAGGTTTGAAGGTAAGTATAAAGTTACACCTAAAAAAGGTAAATATAACGAATACACTTTAACAGATAAAAGCGGTGGTTCAGTTTCTTATTCTGCTGGAAAAAAAGTTAAAAAAGATAAAAGAACTCTCGCTCAAGCTATAAACGAGTCAATTAAATGAAAAAATTATTTCAATGGCTTACCGGAGGAGTAATAAAAGAGGTTGGTAACGTTATTGATAAACTTACTACAACTAAAGAAGAGAAACTAGAGGCTCAAAGATTAATACAAGAAATATTAGAAAAAGCTGATAGTGAAGCTCAGGCTCAAGTTACTGACCGTTGGAAAGCTGATATGCAAAGTGATAGCTGGTTGTCTAAGAATATAAGACCTATGGTTTTAATATATTTAACATTTATATTTAGTGTTTTATCTTTTGCAGATGGTAATATAGGTAGCTTTAAAGTAGATGAATCTTATACGCCAATATTTCAGTCTTTACTTATAACAGTATACGGAGCTTACTTTGTTGGTCGTACTTGGGAAAAAAATAAAAAATCAAGTGATAATAAAATTAAGTAAAAATAAAACTAATTAAATCAAATCAAAATGTCAAAAATCAAAAAAGAACAATTAGAGAAAATTCAAAGTCAACAAAGTAGACTTCAAGCTATATTTACGGATATAGGTGCTTTAGAAGCACGCAAGCACGAAGCTTTACACGCTCAAGCTTCTATTTCACAAGAAATAAATATTACTAAAAAAGAGCTTGAAGATGAGTACGGGGCTATCAATATTGATATTACAGATGGTAGTTATACTTCTATTGAAGAAAAAGATGATACTGAATTATCAGTTGTTAAATCAATCAACTAATGAGCTCTGTAGTTAGAAAAATAAGTATAGGTTCTGATTACAAAAATGATGCAATGCATTATGCTGTAGGTCAACAAGTTTATGGAGGTCACACTATATCAGCTATATTGTACTCTGAAGACGATAACTCTTACAGCATCTATATCAAAAAGAAAGACGAAGTAATGCCATGGAAGAAGTTTAATTCTAACATGGCTATATCTGTTGAATATGATCTAGAATACTAATGAAGAGTTTATTTGACTTTATTGTAAGACCAACAAATAAAAGATACGACAACGAAATTAAAATAGGTGACAAAAGCCTTATAACTAATAGTAACACTGAAGATTTTAAAGCTGTTAGCAATAGAGCTGTGGTAGTTTCTACTCCATCAGCATATTCTACGTTAATTAAAGAAGGTGATATAGTTATTATACATCATAACGTTTTTAGAAGCTTTTTTGATATTAGAGGTAAAAGAAAAGACAGTAGATCTAAGTTTGTAGACGATCTGTACTTTTGCTCACCTGATCAAATATACCTATATAATAATGGTAATACTTGGAAATCTTTTCAAGATAGATGTTTCGTAAAACCATTGTTAGATAACAACGATCTAACGCTGGATAAAGAGAGAAAGCTTATAGGAATACTAAAATATGGTAATAGTTCCTTAGAAGCTGTTAAAATCGTTCCTGGTGACCTAATAGGTTATACTCCATATGGTGAGTTTGAATTTATAATTGACGGAGAACGTTTATACTGTATGAAATCAAATGATATTGTAATTAAATATGAATATAAAGGAGACGAAGAAGAATATAATCCTAGCTGGGCAAAAAGCAGTTGAGGAATTAATAAAAGTAGCTAAAGAAGCTATTGTTGATTCTGATGATGATATATCTGCTGACCGCCTTAAAAATGCTGCTGCTACGAAAAAGTTAGCTATTTTTGATGCTTTTGAGATTCTAAAACGTATTGAGGACGAAGAAAACATACTTAACGAAAAACCTGTAGAAAAGAAAGAAAAAAGTTTCAGAGGTTTTGCAGAAGGAAGATCTAAGTAATGTACGAGCAATCACTATATAAAATACTACCCGATTATATTAAGCCTAAAGTTATAAATAAAAAAAATAGATATAACAAGTGGGAGTACGGCTATAATAAAGAGTTTGATATAATCGTTATCAGTAAAACTGGTAAAATAGGTGACATATACGAAATACAAAACATTAAAATTGCTTTACCAAAAGAAGATGATGTTATGACGTTCGAAGGAAATAGATGGAAACATACTGAATACCCTAAAGAGCTTTCAAAGATAAAATCAGTATTTGATTGGGACGAGCATCCTTTACAATTTAAAGAAAAATGGTATGACTATATTGATAAGGAATTTAAAAGGCGTGAAGAAGGTTTTTGGTTTTATAACAAAGATGCTCCTTGCTACATTACTGGTACTCATTACATGTACTTGCAGTGGTCCAAGATTGATGTTGGGCAGCCAGATTTTAGGCAATCAAACAGATTATTCTTTATATTCTGGGAAGCTTGTAAAGCAGATGTACGGTGCTACGGAATGTGTTATCTTAAAAACCGACGGTCAGGTTTCTCTTTCATGGCATCAGGCGAGACTGTTAACCAGGCAACAATATCCACAGATTCAAGATTTGGCATTTTATCAAAATCCGGGCCAGACGCCAAAAAGATGTTTACTGATAAGGTCGTACCCATCTCAGTTAATTACCCTTTCTTCTTCAAACCAATCCAGGACGGTATGGACAGGCCGAAGACAGAACTCGCGTACAGAGTACCCGCGTCAAAATTCACGAGAAAGAAGCTTGATACAAACGAGAAACTACAAGAGATCACCGGTCTCGACACAACGATCGACTGGAAGAACACCGGGGACAACTCGTACGATGGTGAAAAATTAAAACTATTAGTCCACGATGAAAGTGGTAAATGGGAAAGACCTACAAACATATTAAATAACTGGAGAGTTACAAAAACCTGTTTGAGATTAGGTTCTAGAGTAATAGGTAAGTGTATGATGGGATCAACATCAAACGCTTTAGATAAAGGTGGTGAGAATTTTAAAAAATTATACTATGATTCCGACGCAACAAAAAGAAACCGCAACGGTCAGACTAGCTCGGGACTATATAGTTTGTTTATTCCTATGGAGTGGAACTACGAAGGATTCATTGATTCTTATGGATTACCTGTATTCGATACGCCAAATGAGGAAGTTTTAGATCCTTTAGGTGATACTATAAACCAAGGAGTAATAGAACATTGGCAAAACGAGGTTGATGGATTGAAAGATGATCAAGACGGGTTAAATGAATATTATAGACAGTTTCCACGCACAGAAGAACATGCTTTCAGAGATGAGGCTAAAGAGTCTTTGTTTAATCTGACTAAAATATACGAACAAATAGATTACAATGCTGACTTACAAAATACTTCTACCATTACAACAGGTAGTTTTATGTGGGAAAATGGTATAAAAGATACTAGGGTTTTATTTTACCCAAACAAAGATGGAAGATTTAGAATATCTTGGGTTCCACAAATTGAGTTACAAAATAAAATAGTATTAAAAAACGGTATTAAATACCCTGGTAATGAACACTGTGGTGCTTTTGGTTGTGATAGTTATGACATATCAGGTACAGTTGACAAAAGAGGTTCTAACGGATCTTTACACGGCTTAACAAAGTTCTCTATGGAGAACGTACCACCTAATGTGTTTTTTTTAGAATATATAGCTAGACCTCAAACTGCTGAAATGTTTTTTGAAGATGTGTTAATGGCTTGCGTATTTTATGGTATGCCAATACTAGCAGAGAATAACAAACCTAGGTTATTGTATCATTTCAAAAGAAGAGGTTATAGAGGTTTTTCAATGAACAGGCCAGACAAAATATATAATAAATTATCTGTAACTGAAAGAGAAATAGGTGGAGTGCCTAACTCTAGTGAAGATATGAAACAAGCTCATGCAGCAGCTATAGAAACATACATAGAGGAAAATGTGGGTAATACACCTAACGGTTTTGGAAGTATGTATTTTCAAAGAACACTAGAAGACTGGGCTAAATTTAATATAAACAACAGAACAAAACACGATGCATCTATAAGTTCAGGATTAGCTATAATGGCTTGTAATAAAAACAGGTATACACCTGTAGCTAAAAGAGAACGTAAAAAAATAGACTTAGGTATAAAGAGATATAACAATAAAGGAACATCGTCAAAAATTATAAGATAAATGAAAGTATACACCAATGGTAATAGCTCTTTTCCTAGCCAAGTAGTTAGCGACGAAGTTAAAGCAAGCTTAGATTATGGTATTCAAGTAGCTAGAGCTATTGAAGGAGAGTGGTTTCAAGAAGGTCGTTCCGGTAATAGGTATGCTCAAAGCTATAGTAATTACCACCAACTTAGATTATATTCTAGAGGTGAGCAATCAATAGCTAAATACAAAGACGAGTTATCTATAAACGGTGATTTATCTTATTTAAATTTAGATTGGAAACCAGTACCAGTTATACCTAAGTTTGTAGATATTGTTGTTAATGGTATGTCTAATAAGGAATACGACATAATTGCTTACGCGCAAGACCCTGAAAGTCAAAAGAAAAGAACTGATCACGCTAATGAAATAGCGGCAGATATGGTTGCTCAAGATTTAATTCAACAGGCAAAAGAAAATACTGGAAAAGATTTTTCAAGATCAAACTTAAAACAAGAAGAGTTACCATCTACTCTTGAAGAGTTAGAATTACACATGCAACTATCTTATAAGCAAGGTGTTGAGGTAGCTGAAGAAGAAGTAATAAATAATACTTTAGCAAGAAATAAGTATAACTTAATTAGACGTAGGTTAAATCACGATTTAACAGTACTAGGTATTGCTGCGGTAAAAACAGGTTTCAACCCATCAAACGGAGTAACTATTGATTACGTTGATCCAGCTTATATGGTTTACTCATATACTGAAGATCCTAACTTTGATGACATATATTATGTTGGGGAAGTAAAGTCTATAACCATATCTGAATTAAAAAAACAATTTCCAGATATATCTGAAGACGAATTAGAGGCTATACAAAAAATGCCAGGTAATTCTCAGTATATAACAGGTTGGGGTAATTATGATTCAAACACTGTTCAAGTTATGTATTTCGAATACAAGACTTATATGAACCAGGTGTTTAAAATAAAAACAACAGATAACGGATTAGAAAAAGCTATAGAAAAAACAGATAGCTTTGATCCACCTTCTAATGACAACTTTGAAAGAGTAAGCAGAAGTATAGAGGTCTTATACACTGGAGCTAAGGTTTTAGGTAACAATCATATGCTTGAGTGGAAACTTGCTGAGAATATGTCTAGACCTTTTGCTGATACAACAAAAGTAGAAATGAATTACTGTATATGTGCGCCTAGAATTTACAAAGGTAGAATAGAGTCTATAGTAAGTAGAATAACTGGTTTTGCTGATATGATTCAGTTAACTCATTTAAAACTACAACAAGTTATGTCTAGAATAGTACCAGATGGTGTGTTCTTAGATATGGATGGTTTAGCTGAAGTTGATTTAGGTAATGGTACAAGTTACAATCCAGCGGAAGCTCTTAATATGTATTTTCAAACTGGTAGTGTTATAGGTAGATCACTTACACAAGACGGAGGTATGAATGCAGGTAAAGTTCCTATTCAAGAATTAGCTTCATCGTCAGGTCAAGCTAAAATACAAAGTTTAATAGGTACTTATCAGTACTATTTACAGATGATAAGAGATGTTACTGGTTTAAACGAAGCAAGAGATGGTTCTACACCAGATAAAGATTCTTTGCTAGGTTTACAAAAAATGGCGGTTAACGCATCTAATACAGCCACAAGACATTTAATGCAAGCTCAGTTGTTTTTAACTTTAAGAGTATGTGAAAACATTTCTTTAAAAATAGCAGATTCTTTATCATACCCGCTAACGGCTAACTCGCTAAAACAAAGTATATCTAACTATAACTTTCAAACACTTAGTGAAATTGAAAACTTAAATCTACACGATTTTGGTATATATTTAGAATTAGAGCCTGATGAAGAAGAAAAAGCTAAACTAGAGCAAAACTTACAAGTAGCATTGCAAACTGGGAGTATAGATCTTGATGACGTAATAGATATAAGACAGATTAGAAACTTAAAAATGGCTAATCAACTATTAAAGCTTAAGAAAAAGAAACGTCATCAACAAAAAATGGCTGATCAACAAGCTAATATACAAGCACAAGCGCAAGCGAATGCACAGTCTGCTGAGAAAGCTGCTATGGCAGAAGTTCAGAAGCAACAAGCTCTTACTCAAGAGAAAGTAAATGTAGAACAAGCTAAATCTCAATTTGAAATACAGAGAATGCAAACTGAAGCTCAAATAAAGAAGCAATTAATGGCTGAAGAGTTTAACTATCAATTTCAATTAGCAAAAATAAAAGCTGATGCTGAAAAAAGTAGAGAAGTTGAAATAGAAGATCGTAAAGACGAAAGAACAAGAATACAAGCTACACAACAATCAAAAATGATAGCTCAAAGACAAAATGATGAGCTACCTAAAGACTTTGAATCATCTGCTTTTGATGACTTAAGTGGTTTTGGATTGTAAAAGCTTAGCTTTTAATAAAAGCAAACATTAACTATTTAATTATATTATATTATGTCACAAGAAAAACAAGAGGGAGAATTTTCCTTAAAAGGTAAAAAAACAAAGCCTAAGAATTTAGGCAAAAAACAAGATGGACCTATAAAAGTAGATTTATCTGCAGCGGTTGAAAACAAAGCTGAAGAACAAGAGGTTACTAAAGTAGAAATCAAAGAACCGGTTGTTGAAGAAGAAATTAAACAAGAGCAAGAAGTTGCTCAAGAAGATACACCCATCATACAAGAGGTTACTGATGAAAACGTACAAGACGAAGCAGGGGTTTTAGAAGAACAATTAGAACAAGCTATCATAGAGGAGAGCGTTGGAGTTAATTTACCAGAAAATATAGAAAAGCTAGTTTCATTCATGGAAGAAACCGGTGGTACTATTGATGATTACGTACGTTTAAACGCTGATTATTCTAGTATTGACAACAATACATTACTTGAAGAGTATTATAAGAAAACAAAGCCTTATTTAGATAATGAGGACTTAAGTCTCTTACTTGAAGATTTTTCATATGATGAGGATCTAGACGAAGAAAGAGATATACGCAAGAAGAAACTTGCATTTAAAGAAGAAGTTGCAAAAGCCAAAAGCTTTTTGGAGGAAACAAAGAGTAAATACTACGACGAGATCAAGTTGAGACCGGGCGTAACTCAAGAACAAAAAAAAGCTGTGGACTTTTTCAATAGATATAACGAAGAGCAAGGCAAAGCCGAGCAACAACATGAGTTATTCAAAGACCAAACTAAAAAACTATTCTCACAAGATTTCAAAGGTTTTGATTTCAATTTAGGAGAAAAGAAATTCAGGTATGGTGTAAAGGATCCTAGTAAAGTTGCAGAAACCCAGTCAAACATTAGTAACATCGTAGGGAAGTTCCTTAACAAAGATGGTAGTGTTAAAGACCCAGCGGGTTATCACAAGGCAATGTACGCCGCTGCTAATGTCGATACTATTGCTAATCATTTTTATGAACAAGGAAAAGCTGATGCTGTCAAAGAAGTTATAGACAGCTCAAAAAATCCAAGTCAAGCTTTAAGGCAATCGCCTCAAACAGGTTTTAAAGATGGTATCAAAGTAAAGGTATTAAATGAAGGTGCTTTAAGTTCATCGAGATTAAAAATAAAAAAAATAAAAATTTAACATTTAAAATCATTTAAAAATGCCAGGATTAAATAACGCATTCGGTTCAATTAAACCGAGTCAAAAACAACAATTACTATCTGATAACTATTTAAGTTTTACAGATGGATCAGGAAACGATTTTGCACAACAATATCTACCTGAAATTTATGAACAAGAAGTAGAGCGTTACGGAAACAGAACATTATCTGGATTCTTACGTATGGTAGGTGCTGAAATGCCTATGACTTCTGATCAAGTAGTATGGTCTGAGCAAAACAGATTACATATTGCTTA
>Ga0233415_10000647_pt1 | contig 16069 bp, 25 predicted proteins | sample Na_anoxic_12_MG_FD_188631 | JGI IMG/M metagenome (GOLD analysis project Ga0233415, IMG submission 188631) | Seawater microbial communities from Saanich Inlet, British Columbia, Canada - Na_anoxic_12_MG | ecosystem: Environmental > Aquatic > Marine > Inlet | place: Canada: British Columbia... | reverse complement strand
TATGGAACCGGGTCTTCTTGCAAGAAGACCCGGTTCCATAAAAATCCCAGAATAAAAAAACGCAGAATAAAAAACGCAGATCTTCCATGTCGACATGACTATTTATAGATGAACACGAAAGAGGATCCAAAATGACCAAAAAATATTCAAGCTTTAAAGACCAACAAAAGATCACGGAGAACTTCAGAAAGTTCATAAGCGAAATCCGAGTGGGAGACCAGACTGGGACAAGCCCTAATCGCTTAACGAGAACAAACCGAAAAGAGGTTCTTGATACGATTAAAGACACCCTGGGCCGGACTATTGAACAGCACGCCGAGATAATCGTAGACTTCACCGGCTTAACCGATTCCCAGATCTGGGATAAGCTTATAAGAGTCCTTGATCGTGAAACCAGAAGTATTATAAGCTACATTAATCCCCACGAAAAAGATCCTGGGATGATAAGCTCAGATATACAAAATTGGGTTAACGATCGAGGATTGACCGATGACGGCGAGATTGATCTAAGGCCGTTTAATAAAGCTTGACAAACTCCACCTTATATGATATAATCATATCATAAGAAAGGATTTTAAGCAATGATCACAATAACACAAAGCGCACAAGACGAGGTTAAACGTCTCGTTTCCTTGGAGAGCGACCACATCGGGCTCAGACTCGGAATCAAAGGCGGAGGCTGCTCAGGTTTGAGTTACATCCTTGATTTCACGAAAGAAGAAGAAGGGGACACAATCCTCAATTTCGATGGGTTCAATGTTTTCCTTGATCGGAAGTCAACCATATATCTCGCCGGCATAAGGCTTGATCACCAAAGCGGATTGTCTGGCCGAGGGTTTGTCTTCGAGAACCCCATGGCTTCTGGAACATGCGGTTGCGGCGAAAGCTTCTCAATTTGATCCCCCCAAAAAAAAATTCGGCATGCCTTCGTCATGCATGAAGCAGCAAAGCAAGAGAGCAAGATATGAAAAATGAAGTCGCCCTGATCGGCGTCTATGGAAGCGACGAGGGGCATGCCCTCTCTGCGTGGACGAGCACCTCCCGTCATCTTAACATCAAGAAGCGCGGGAGGATTGGAAAGCTCCTTGGCATGCTCGCAAGAGAAGGCCATATGACCCCGTTTGAGAAGTCATCGCTTCATTTCCTCGTGACAACCGACATTGCGACCCATATCCATTTATTGAAGCACAGGATCGGCGTTTCGCTGAACGCAGAGTCTGCGCGATATAAAGAGTTCAAAATCAACAAATATCATATTCCAACCGATTGGCCCAAGGATGAGCAGGACAACTTAAGCTCATTTATTGAAGATGCCTTCGGTCGCTATCATATGTGCATATCAAGGCTCGAAGAACAAGGATATGACCGCAAGAGAGCAAAGGAAAGCGCCAGGTTCTATCTGCCATATGGCATTCAGATAACTTGCGACGTCATGTTCAACTGGAGGAGCTTTGCTCACTTCCAGAAATTGCGCAACAGCGAGCATGCTCAATTGGAAATCCGTCAAGTTGCAGCAGAGATGTTGCGTCTCGTTGAGGAGCAGGGGGATTTTCCTTTGACCATCGATGCAATGAGAGATTCCGGAATGATTCCTTCCAAGTAAATTCAGAAAAAACACCCAAAAAAAAACACGGAGAAAGCATGGCCGAGATAGAAAAAGACGAAAAAGGAAGGACAAATATCCTCTTAAATCAAGGCGAGAGCGCGATTGTTTTTGGCGAGAGGGGTATACACCAGCTTCTATCTGAAGAGTTCAAGAGCGTCATTTCCGAGGCTCAAGAGACGCAAGGTCAGAGCATGATGGACGCTCTTTCAAATTCAACCCCGGAAAATTCCATCAAAGTCCTTAACGATTTCATTCTTGTTCAATTGGTCAACCTTTTGTCGGAAATAATTTTGAGTCTCGAAGCCAACAGAAAAAAATGACGGAATAAAAATTGACAAGCTTCGCTTTTCATGCTATAATATAAATATAAGAACAAAGGATTAATCAACATGACCGCAGCATCACTACCAGTTCCGCGCGGGAGGAATTTATATCTTCCAAAGCAAGTTAATCAAGAATCGATGCACGATTTAACAAAAAATATCATTGAAATAAACGAAAATGACGAATATTTGAAAAAAATATATGCGATTCATGATTTGGCATATGATCCAAAGCCGATCAAGCTTTATATTGATTCGTATGGCGGTGCGGTTTATCAATGCTTCGGCCTGATCGGTGTCATGGAAAAGAGTAAAACCCCCATTTGGACCATTGTTACAGGCGCTGCTATGTCTTGCGGCTTCATGATCTTGATAAATGGTCATAAAAGGTTCGGATATGCCCATGCAACGCCGTTATATCACCAAGTTTCAACTGGGTTTCATGGAAAAGTCCAAGATATGGAGGAAAGCCTCGAAGAAACAAAGCGTCTCCAGAAAAAGATTGAAGACATGACGTGTCGCTTAACGAGCATCACGAAGAAAAAACTCAAAGAAATTCTCAAAAATAAGACTGATTGGGTCTTAACCGCTGAGGAAGCGCTGGTCCTCGGTGTTATTGATGAAATTATTTAGCAATTATTTAGCATTCGTCCAATATTCAGCACCATATCGCTCTTTTTCATTTTTTTTGGCGCTCCTTTAAACCATGCGTTGACTATTTATAGGTAGAATTATGGACTTTGACCCAAAACCCACATTTGAGCAAATGTTAAAAATGATGAGTGAAACCATGAGAAATCTGGATGACCTTCCATTTATGACCGATGATGAAGGCGATTATTCATTTGATCCCTTTGCTGGACTTAATATGCCGGATGAACCGTGGTATGGGGCTCAAAAAGAGCAGCTTTCTTGGGATATCCGTGATTTTGAACCATATGAAACTTCAAAGCAAGATTTTCATTCTCAAAACAGAGAAAAACAGGAAAAATAAAAAATGAAAAAATTAACGAAAAATCAATTCCGGAAAATGGTCCAAGAAGAAATTTCCAAGCTTACCCTCGAGGTTGATGATGATATTCCGCCAGAAGTCGTCGCTGCCAAAGAATTTATCAATAGCGGTGAAGTGGAACTGCGGCCTGGGCAGAGTAAAGATATCACCGATGATCTTGCCGATAAAATTGAACAGCATAGAAAGGCCATTCACGGAAAAGTGGGGCCCTTCGACGGGAGAATCATGATTTTTCCATTTGAGGTTGATCAAGGCCGGGGAGGAAAATTGGTTAGCAACCGTGGCTCCTTGGCCATCGCCGCCGACATGAAGCTGGCGTTCCCGGCCGGACCCCCTAACTGGGCCCACCCTGAAGATCTTCAAGACCCGAAAGAGTGGCTTATTTCATATGGCCTTCAGAACGATATTTCCTCGCGAGAGCACCTTAGCGAAGATAACAATTATCACCAAATCGGATCTCCACCTAATCCAGCGAACAATCTAGGAATGGCAGGGATCGCTGAGGACAAAAGCGAAGGAGAAAATACATATTGGGTTCAAAAATATGATGAAGCTGCCTGGGAGAAGTTGATGGACGAGATGGTCGGCGACGAGCGCCTTACTGTTAATACTGCCAACCTTCTTACTATAGCAAGGCATAAACTTATGCCGTTAACTCCCGAGGATATTGACGTTATCGAACTTTCTCACCCCACCGCTGGTCGCTCCGATAAATTTTCGGAATCAAAGAAAATAACGAAAGGAATGGTTCGAAAAATGATTGAAGAAGAACTCGTAAATGTTATGCCGGAAGAGAGAGGGCAACGCAACACATCCAAGCGCGGATCCTGAATCCTGTTTTTAAATATCCTCGTTGATTGTTTTGCTGCAATCCTGATTGTCGCATATCTCTTTCTGCTTGTCTTCCTCCTTGAAAAGCTCATGGGTTTTCTTGCTCCCTTCTGGGAATTTATTGTTCAAAAATTATGCGCACTCATCGAGCAAATAAAATAAGTTTTCCTTGACATGGCCTCGCATATATGTTATATTATATATAGAGGAAAAATGAACAACCAAAACTTTAAGCTTTTTTATTTAATCACCCCCGTAACCATGGTCGTCCTTCTGGCGACCCTTCTTTTTTTGTCGCTGACATCGTGTTACGTCCCATATCATCCACCGGATCCTTATAAGCCTCGGTCTCAAAACGGACCCACCATCGAAGCCGCCAAAGCTTCATGTTATCACAATTACACATATGACGATTATATGTGGTATTTTGACGCATGGATTAATTATCCCCAGCCACATCACGATTATGAAGAAATCGTCGACGTTTATGTTGAAGTTTACGACGGACCTTATCTTATTGATTCATTCCCGTTGTATCACGAACGAGAAAAGTTCTGGACATCATCGTGGATTGAGCGCATTGAAACAGATTTGTGGTGCGGAGATTATTACGATATTGACTTCGTCGCGTTTGATTATCACGGGAATTATGATGTTTTGACGACGCATCCTTATTACTGACGCTATTGCAAAAATTTCATGAAAAAAAATCACGGTGTTGACCATGGGGGCGGACTATTTATAACCGAAAGGGAACGAACCAATGAAACTATCAAGATCCAGACTTAAACAAATTATCAATGAAGAATTCGAAAGAGTAGAAGAGGTCAAGAATGACGCTGTTCAACTTGCGACGTTGCAAGCCATGGCTCAAGGTGAGGCGGTCAATAAAAGCTCTGACCCCGAAATCATTCAACAAATTCAGCACGCAGTGACGGCCTTGGAGCATCTCGTCTCCGGACTCTCCGATGTTTCTACGAAAGGCACCTGCATGGCTCCGCTGAACTCTTTTCAGAACGCTTTGGACACTGTCAATTTTGACGTTAATTCTCAATCGGGCGTAGATGACAGGCCCAACGCAACATCCACCAATTGGGGAGAGAATGAGACTCCTTCGTAATTTTTCATCAGATGATTCAGGGAATTCAATTATTGAATACGCACTTATTGCATCGCTCGTATCTATCGCGATAATGTCCGGCATCTCATCAATCCATCAGTCTCTCGTTACAACGTTACAGACCGTTGCTGAGCCACAAAGGGCCCAGGTGGGGTATGTAGCAGTAGCTTTGACTCAAGGCGCACCCAACGAGGCCAGAGGCCCCATAGGCGGCGTTTTAACGGATAAATTAGAAGATCTTCGCGAGAAGAAAGAGAAAGGAAATCAAGGCTTTCAAGGCTTGGCTTTGGGTCATAACCTCGGAAATGGACCGGATAAAGACAAAGACAAAGACAAAGACAAAGACAAAGACAAAGACAAAGGCAAGGACGAGGATAAAAAAGAGAAAGAGAGCAAAAAAGAGAAAAAGAAGAAGAAAAGCAAGAAGAAAAAATAACAGCGTTTCACATTCAACTTCATAGTTACTATTGTGAGGTTGTTACTTTTATCGTTTATTTCAATTGTTATATCAGCGTGTTCGACGGAAGGGGCCACAGGATATAAATATGGCGGGGGTACGGAAAGTCCTGTCATCAAAACGTGTAAAGAAGAGATGTTCATGGATGAGTGGTGGAATCTTACAACGAATAATGTCATGGCAAACGCCCTGGTTCCCGCATATAAAGATTTCTGTGCATACACCTCAGAGGATTTCGTCTATTATTGGGACACGGATGAGATGATCGGCTATTATGATTATGATTGGGAATGGCATTGCTCGAGCAAAAATATAATGAGCATCACCAACGAAGAGAGTGGCGAGGAAATTGATATGAGGATCTATGGTTCAGTCGGCAACGGGTGTTACGATGTCAAATTATCTTATGGGCCAGTTACGATAAATGGCGATCTATGCTCTTGCGAAGATATTGTGCCAGATGCTGTATTGGATGCTGTGCCATAATAAAAGGTTTTCTTCTATCTTTGGGAACTATTTATGTTTGTAAAGAACGGAGATTTTTAAATGGCTTATTACAGAAAAAACAAAAGAAGGTTTGACCCTCGGTATTTCATGAACGAAAGAATGGAAGAAGAACTGGAGGAGCGCGTTTCTGCGGATCCAGGAAATGTTGGCTCGTCGAACATTATGAAACTCCCCTCAGTTAATGGGGAGGAAGAAGAACCCCCTCCCGTCACAGCGGAAGGCTGCGGGGATCCCGTTGAAGTTGAAGTTGAAGAAGAGCCAGATTTTTCTTTTACGGGCGACGTTGGTGAACTTGGCGGAGACGAGGCTTTTGGAGTTGGCTGGAATGCTGCCCTTGGCGAAATTTCTTCCATGGTCAGAGAACTCATGTCAAAAATGGGAGCGGAAGAAGATGAAGACGCCGATCCAGTTGGAGATATGGCTGGTGAAGCCTTGCCGCAAATGATCGGCGAACCACCCATGGAAGAGTGACTTGAAGCGCATGGAGGTCAGGTTGACCCCACTGAAATTATGCCAGACATAGAGACAGAGACAGAAACAGAAACCATCCCTGCTAAAATCAGTATTAGTGTTCGGAGAATACAGCAAGGGGAATAAATATTGTGTTTCCTGAAATTTCATTGATGCGCTTTCTTTTGTTTGTTGTATGAAGGGCGATAGAATAAAAAATAGGATTCCTTTAAAAGATTACTTGACATTTGCTGCTGGAGTTGGTATAATGGTATTAGGACTTGCGGCACTGATTGCTTTAATAATTGTAGTGAGTGGCTAATTTTTTGTTATTTAACCTCGAAAGCATACTATTTATAGTGCTGAGTCTGGGAGGCCTGTAAAATGAAGATCACGAAAAGACAATTACAACAAATTATTAAAGAAGAGATAAAGGCCGTCGTGGTCGCGGAAGCCGGTGGTGGGGAGTCTGGATATTCTTGGGCTGCGAGGGTTGACCGAGACAGCGGGGAGGTGTTGGAGAGCGCGATTGACGATCTTGTCGCCGATATTAGCCGTCTCGGGGATTATTTGGGTAATGATAATGAGGGCTCCGGAGCAGGGATCTTGGCTGGAATCACGGCTGCTTTGAATAGTGAGAGATATGAGTTGGTAAAAAAACCAGAGCAGAAAGAAGTTTCTGAATACATGAGTCTCCGAAATTTCAAGGAAGACTATTATAAGGAACTCAAGGAAGCCATGCTGGAGGCGGCCGCCGAAGGGGTGACATTGGATAATATCGTCAATCTCGCGACAAGCCTCGATAAAGACTATCCTGTGAAAAAAGACTATCCTGTGAAACTCAAGAAAGCCATGCAGAACGCATTTCTGCACGGTGCAACATTGGATGATATCGACAATCTCGCGAGAAGCCTCAATCGAGATGAATAACACTTAACGGGGGTGCCCTGGCTTCGACGTGGTAAAATAAACGAATAGTGCAGGTGGTCTACTTCAATAAATGACCTTAAACTTATTGAAAACTTGATAATTGCAAATAACAATAATCATTTTCAATCTCTCGCTCTAGCAGCGTAGTTTGCTGGGTCTTCGCTGACCTTGTTACCCAATAGTGAATAAGCAGGTGGTTCTGCCGACAGCAAAACACCCGAGTTGTTAATGTTTGTAAAGCAACGGGAATTTAACAAGCAATTTGATTGTTTAAAAAAATAATCTAAACCTGTGAACGACTTGAACTGGACATTATCGCGGACAGGGGTTCGATTCCCCTCACCTCCACCATATATATATGAACAAATATGAAACCATTAAAAATTGAACCAAAGGAAGTCGACATAATCGTTGCCTCCCTAGGTAATACTATCGATATTTGGGCAAAAAGAATCAAGAATGGAAATCTTCCAGAGGACTTTGATGATGGCGTAGCTGAAAAATTGTTTCTTGACATGATTTCAACATACGATAAGTTCCTGAAATTTCAATATCAAATGACCGAAGACATAGAAGAGGAAGATAAAGAGTTGCCAGAGAACGTATTTAGATTCCCAGGAGAAAATCAATGAGTCACCCAACGATTAAGCGAGGAGACAGAGGCCCTGATGTAAAACTTTGTCAACAATTGTTAAACGAAAAAGGATATTCGTCTTCAATCGACTCGGATTTCGGGTCAACAACCGAGAAAAGAGTAAAAGAATTTCAAAAAGACAACGGATTGGGCGCAGATGGCGTAGTTGGATCCAAAACTTGGGAAGAATTGGAGAAACCAGCCTTCTGTTTGGACCTTCCGATTGATTTTAAGAGGTTTGTTGACCTATTTCCGGAGGTCTCTAAACAGGAATATAAGCTCACTGGGGCTCAATGTCCGAGCAATCCACCCGGAATAACGCTAAAAAACATCGGATATGAGACAAGTAACTGTGTTTTGTTCACTTCTTGGATCATAAGTAAGGCTTTTACGGGAGTTAAGTTCACAAAAGACCAATGGTCACAGTGGATGGTTTCAGAAGCACCTCCAAAAATCCTTCCAGTTCCAGGATATGGGCCGAAAGTGTGCTTAGATTGGGATATTGCAACGACTTCACCGGGCGAGGGGCCATATCTTATTCAATATTTCACGGAAACAGGGGGACATTCTATGATAGTTCTCCAACATGATAGAAAAACTGATAAGATTTTGACTTTAGAGAGCAATGCTGCGTACAAATTAGATGGAGTTGGGTGGGCAGACATCGGAAATCTAAGAGATTTCCCCAATCCAGGCCGAAATTGGACCAAAAAAGTTAAACAAACATGGCAAAGCAGGTTTGGAACGAAGATATCCGTTCATGTGGTGCGCTTAAAAATTGATCCAAAAAGTATTGAGAAGTTTCTCAAAGGCTAAACTATTTATAGAGAAGGAATTCCACATTGGCCATTAAGAAAACACTCACTTTATCTCACGAAGATATAGTAAACATACTCGAAAAGCAGTCAAATGACGCACGAGAGTTGGTTTTGGAAGAAAGAAGGAAACTTTTAAGAAAGAATCCCAAAAAACTTCAAGAAATGCACCGGAAACCTTTGAATGTGCTTCAAAAAATTTATGAAACGGAAAAGCAGATTGCCAAAGACGTTGCTAAAAACAGAAGAAAAAAAGGAGTAAGCATGCTTAGTATTATTAAAGAGACCCTCGAACTCACAAAAGAGTTCGCAACATTGAAATCACCCATAGAAGTATATATTTTTGTGGGCATAGTTTGGATCGGTGGATTAGCTATCGGCGCCTCTATTGGATAAGAGAAAAAAATAAAAAAGTCTTGACTTGATGGTCGTTTTGTGCTATATTAGAAGTAGAGATAAGGGGAAAGTATGAATAAAAAATCTGTAAATAAATGGAAAGAGTTTGTCAATAGCCCGAAATATGTTCTATCTGAATCCGGACTTAGTCGGGTATGGGGTCATATCACGGCTCACGATACGGCTATATTGTCTGCTTTTCGAAATGATCCGCTAGATAATTCTGAATGTTCCCTCGAAACTCAGCGAGAAGAGGAGGGGAATACCACTCTTCAAGTAAATAAAGATCGGAATCACGATCTCAAAGCAGCGCTTCTCTATAATAGATATGGGGTGACGAAGGCTGATGGCGCTTATGTTGAAAATTATTTAGATCCAGAGAAGAAAATTGAAGTAAAAGAAGATAGTTTTTTTGTCGTCAACTTAAAAGATGACCCCAGTTTCTTTTTGGCCATAGAAAAATTGGGAGAGATGTTCTGCCAAGATTCAGTTTTAATGATCCCAAAAGGTGGCGACGAAGCTTATCTGCTGGGAACCAATAATAGCGAGTGGCCGGGCCTCGGGAATAGGGAGATGGTTGGAAAATTTAGGGCTGGTCGTGAAGCCGAATTCATGACAAAGGTTAATAATCGTCCCTTTGATTTTGTTCCCATTGACGAAAATCTTGAAACATACAAAGAACTTTCCCGGAATTCAAAGTGGGTTGTTTCTTTAAAAGGCAGGAAGACGCTTAAGCTCTTAGAATAGAAAATTCTAATTAAATTGCATGATAATACTGCACAAAATGGAAAAGTCCAAGAGCTATTATAAAAGACAATATTATAAGCGAAAGTTTTGTTGACATCGCTTCTTTGTCTTTCATATTAAAATCTCTCCTCACATTATAGCCCTCTTCCACATTCTGATTATTGATTCATCAAGCTTGTCTTCTGGGAATTTCTTTTTTACTGTATTAATAAATGCTTCTTCGGCTATATCCATTATTTCATCTTTAGTATTTATCTTGCTGACGATACTTAGAAAATCTTTGGATACGGCATCTTTTGTATTTTTATCGACAGCCATAGCCAAATTTATGTCAAAGACGTATGGTCTAGACTCATATGGAGTTTTTACAGTTAGATACTCCTGATTTGGGCTAGCATCAAACGACCATTCATTTTTCGATACTTTTTTGAATAAGAGTTGGAGAAATTCTCTTCCAAAATAAGCTTCTCTAAACAGAGATTTTATTCCATCAAGACCTCCTGGGATTGATGATATATTATGTTCATCCAAGAGTGCGGCAGTATTCAAAGTAAGAGTTGGAGTAATAGCCATAATATCTTCTAGAATATCGTCTTCTTTTGTTAATTCAAACTTCCAATCTGTTGGGAAATTGCGGTATTCGCTGTCTGTCTCTCGGTCCCTGGTGCCTCTGGTATAAAGTTCCTCGTGAAAGATACTCTGTTCGATGTCGGCAAAGACGGCACCCTCAATATAGCCAGTATCCAGCATGGCTTCTCGGACTCCTTCCTTGAGGTTTCCAGATTCTTGGTTAGAGACTCCTTTCATTACATCAAAGAAGTTCGCGAAACTAGATCTATCACCGCGATCGCCTGGAATTGCGGCGCTTCCATCTAGAATCCATGGTCCCATTATTTTTGCAACATCAAGGGGCGTGAAGATATAAAACTTCGCATTAAAAGGATCCTCTGGATTACGAACATATGCCGCATTAGATCTTCCCTGGCGCGAGCCTGGACCGCCAAAATCCTCATTAGTTTCTGGATCTACGTCGGCATAATAGAAATCATATATTGTTTTTGAGCGATCTGGCGCGTATTTATATGTTTCGTTGTCTGATAAACGAATCGCGACATTTTCTCCAAACTTTTGACCGTTTGTTTCTTCTTTCTTCTTGCCGAGTTCATTAAGTATATCTGCCGGAAATCCTGCGCTGAATAATGCTAGAGGAAAATACCGAATAACGCCGGCTTCGTCTCTTTCCATTCTAAAGCCGATCTCCAGCCCGCGATGACCCTCTTCTTCCTGGAATTTATGCACGAAACTCATCAACTGTTTCTTAATTTCATCCCATGCTTCTTCTTCTAATTGTAATTCAGACATTAACCACTTGCGAAAATCGAGAAAGCCTTCTTTGTCCGATGTGTGTTGTCCTCGCTCTTCTATCGCTTTAACTTCGATGGACTTCAAAAGATCAACAATCTTTTCCAAGTGTTTTTTATCGGGTAACTTATTATTTTGTCCTTTAATCTGATGTACTATATTTTTCTTTTCATCATAGGCTACGGTAACCCAGTGATCTCGTCCAAACTCAACATCTGGCTTATTGTTTGGGCTTCTTAAGGAATACATGGTTGTAGAGTAACCGTCTGAACCACAATGTCCCATTTTATCACCCTCAATCTCGCAGGAAGTAGATTTGATATCATACCAATAATAACCATCATCATATTTCTTAATAATTTGATCTGGATTTTCTCTTCCTACCAATTCTTTTTTTGCTTCTTCCATTGCTTTATTTAATAAATCAAATGATTTTATGATCTCATAATGCTTCCCGTCTGGATCATCATTGAGATAATCAAACAATTTTTCATAGCCGCTAGGAAAGTCTATGTCGTGGCCGTCCAGGAAACCAACTCCCCTTTCAATAACCTCATCAAAGATAGTATCGTGCGCTAGCTTATAAGGGAGGTCGGGGATCGTACCGTTGATACCTTTCTTAAAAAATCTTTGTGCCACTTTGTCGGCTTTCATGAGATCCGCACCAGTTGTATTTCTTCCTCCGATTAACTTTTTAAAATTGCGTATAATTTGCCCTGCTTTGTCGGAAGCGTCTTGCCACTTCTTCGACTTATCAGGATCCTCGGCGCTGGCAGGGTCTAGAGCACCGTGTTCTCGTGTGTGCATCATTGCCCATGATACCGCCGCTGCGTTGAAATTATCAATTAGAGTTTCGTCTGTGGCTGGGTCACCATCGTCGTCATCGTCGTCATCGCTAGGCATGCCAATAGAATTTGTGGCACTTGATCCCATTGTCTGTGAGATCCGCGTATTCTTCCACATTTGACCGACTTTAACTTTGGCTTCTCTCGATGCGTTGCCCAGGCGCGCGTTTATAAATTCTGCTAGCTCTGCCGGCAATCCCAGTTGAAGGACCGTAACTTCATTAAGAATATCAGGCGCAGGCAGTTTAAATTCATCTTGCTCTATTGTTCTGCGCCAAGATTCCATTAGTTTTTTCATGTTCATGTCTATAAATAGTTTTAAATAAGCTTAAGGTTTCAAAAATAGTGTTATAATTACTTATAAATGGAGGTGATTGCGAGATGAAAGTAAAAATAAAGCGTTGTATTAGAATTATTCTTGTGGCTACACTTACGTGGCTAGTTTTAACTAGCATCTCGGGATGCGTAGGAGAATTGATTATTCCCGTTGATACAGGTCAAGAGCAAGACCAGGACATTGAAGAGTGTTCACAAAATTTCGGAAGTTATGTCTGTGACTTCAAATTAACAGATCAAGATGGTGAAGACTTCAATTTATATGATCACCGTGGAAAAATAATTATTTTAGATTTTAGCGCGATGTGGTGCGGACCTTGCAAGTCTGCGGCGATGTCTGTCGACGCATTGGTGGAGAAATTTGGAAAAGAAAACGTTGTTTATGTCACATTGTTAATTGAAAACAGTTATGGAGAAGATCCAAGCCAGGCAGATCTCGAGTCGTGGGCCAATACATATGGAATTAATATCAGTCCGGTTCTCGGGGCGAGTCGTGAGTTTCTCAGTCAAACAGGATATCAGGTTACAGCTTGGCCAACATTCTATTTTATCGATCGAAACATGATTTTGAGAGACTCAGTGGTTGGTTGGAGCGGGCCCTTAATTGAGAATCACGTATCAAAGCTTATATTAGAGCAGGACACGGGGTTAGAGGGCTCTTAAAGGGTGTTTCAAGACACTTTAAACGATTAGACGATTAATCCCCCCACTTCAACGAGCACGACGAAATAAGGGAAACTAGAAGCGATTTTTGAGGGAGACGATTATATGAAAGAAGAGAGATTAAAAATTGATTTTAACTTGGCATTCTGGACATTATTAATTGCGGTTAATTTGTTCGCCTTGGCTGCCTCTTGGTATGTTAATGACTCGACTACTTACCGGTATTGTGCTATAATGCTTCTATATTGTGTCACGGGCGCTTATTTATCTCTTCCGAAGGATAAGAAAAAGTGAAGGGAAGTCTCGTCAAATATGTTGAAGAATATAATGACACAGAAAATCGTGCTATTGTTATTGATTACAAGCCCGGCTATAATTTAAGAAAAAGCTGGTCCAAGGAGTGTTCCCTTGTTGAAGAACCTCTTATCAGAATATATTGGCTCAATGCACCAGTGATGACACCAGAGACGGCAAAGTTCTCCATTATGGGAGACTGGAATTTAGACGAGCAGATGGATTTATTTGAACCAAATGTCATTATTGATGAGTGGGATGAATTAAATGACGAGTGGTATTTGGCATCTCTTTTCCAATTAATTGAAGAAAAACAGAAACAAGACTCTTAAAATTCTACTTATAAATGGGATACACAAGGGAGAACAACCTATGTCGCTAGATAAAGAGAAAAACAGATTAATGGATTTATTTGAAGAAGTTTTGAGCAGCGCCGATGGCACTGGGGCCACAGAAGAAAAAGAATCTCTTCCATATCAAATGTTGGATCTCCCGGACGGAAAAGATCTATATGTTCTTGACCCAGTTAAAAAGAAAATGATAAGAGCGAAACATATGACCGAAGTTGTTCAGATCTCGATGCCAGATGAAAACGATAAAGTCGTTGTAAAATCTTCAAGTGGCAACTTCTTGTTTATTCCTCTCGAATATGTTCAAGATATTGGCTTTAATTAAAAAAAATAACTAATTATTGGTATGAAGTTATTACTTGAAAATTGGCGAGAGTATTTGAAAGAAGAAGAAGGTATATCAAAATCAGATAAGCTGAAACGGCTCAATCGCGCCCGAGATACTATAGCAGCACAATCACCGCCAGAGTGTTTCCTTGGGAGTTGTGCGGATACATCATTTTTGCTGTGGTGGGCTGCTCAACGATCTGGAATGTCAGGCGTTGAACTGGTTTTAGGTTCAGCAGAGCCCCCTGCTTACACTGGAGAGCCCCCAACCGAGCATGTATGGCTTACAGTAGACGGGGAGGTATATGATCCAACGTGGGAATACCATGACGTAAACCCAGAAGAAGACAAATATGATGGGACTGTTGTTGATTTTGAAAAAGAACCAAATGCCTTAAGACATTTTGGGGTAGACGAAGCGACAGATTCTGAATGGTGGGATTTAGCAACAAACTTTATTATGCCTGATTTTTCTACAAAGGGTGGCGAACTATGAAACTACTACTTGAAAATTGGCGGAAGTATCTTGATGAAGTTGAAAGATTCCCGGATATTGCTACATCTCAAGATGAAATACAAAAGAGCCTTGATTATTTTTATCGAGAACACGGACCAAGCAAAGGACAGCGAAAAGATATTGGTGAATGGAAAGGATATAACATGGTAAAGTTTGACTTGCCCAATGAGGATATACTGTTCTTTGCTGTCGATAATGAGGATAGAGCCAGAGCATATGTTGCCGTTGAGCCGTTTAAAGAGAGTTATGCTGTTGGTAATGTCCGCAAGACAAAGGGCGGTGGCTTTTATACAACAGATTTCTATAAGTGGCTCGTGGAGAAATTTGGAAGCCTTTATAGCGACTCCAAACAAACGACAGCCGGGGAAAGTATTTGGAATCAACTACGGCAAGATTCGGAAATAAATGTTGAGGAGCCAAGCGAAGAAACAGAAATGAGGTGGAGAGTAAGCAAATGAAACTCCTACTTGAAAATTGGCGGAAGTATTTGAATGAAGGTGAAGCCTCGCAAGTTCTTGCACATTTAGTTGGACAAGCTGGTTCTGGGAAGACATACTTTATTGATAATACTCTTCTTAAGAAATATCCTAAAATTATCGCGAAGGACTTAGATGACTTTGATGATGCTGCCGACAAAGCATTGAATCTTGATGGAAAGACGTGGCGCCAAAGCGGGGATCCAAATCAGATAGATCAAAAGATAGCCAGAAAACATTTCGATACAGTCCAGAAAATGGTCAATCAATTTCTTTCAACAAATCAAGATAAAAAGATATTTTTAGCAGGGATGAGTGTTTTCCCTTGGGTTCAAGGAAACAATGAATTAGATCTTGGAAATCCCATGTTTAAATTTTATTTAGATATTGATCCGGAAGTCTCGGCAAAAAGAAGAATTAAAAGAGACGTAGACAAGGGATTATATAAAGGCAAGAAACCCACTGACGAAGAATTCCAAAACGAACTTAAATGGGCATCGGAAGAAAAGGATGAATTATTATGCGCGGGATATAAAGCAACAACCCCAGAAGAAATTGTAAAATCAATTGATAGTGTTATGGAGGGAGACCCAGATGAAACTCCTACTTGAAAATTGGCGGATATTTCTGAAAGAAGAAGATGTCATCCCAGCGGATATTGAAAAAAAGATATTAGCCGTCTTTGATTTTGATGAAACAATTGCGGATACTCATGCGAAAACAATCGTTCGCGTCAAAGGAACTGGCGAGACTGTGCGAAGACTTAGCCAGGTACAATTAGACACAGAAAAGCCAGGAGAAGATGAAGAATTTGACTTTTCCGAGTTCGACGATGTTGGAGACGCAGAAGAAAAAAAGAATATTACAAACAAGATGAAAGAATTTATTGATGACCCAAGTTCTCAAGTAATGGTAGTTACGTCACGAGCAGAGAAAGCAGAAGACTCCATTCAATCGTATTTAAATTTTCTTGGAATTGATACAAGCAGTCTGATTATCACGGGTCTGGCCGGCGAGTCGAAAGGTGATTATTTGACCAAAATCGTCAAAATAAATCCCTCGATCAATAAA
>Ga0233415_10000643_pt1 | contig 16100 bp, 22 predicted proteins | sample Na_anoxic_12_MG_FD_188631 | JGI IMG/M metagenome (GOLD analysis project Ga0233415, IMG submission 188631) | Seawater microbial communities from Saanich Inlet, British Columbia, Canada - Na_anoxic_12_MG | ecosystem: Environmental > Aquatic > Marine > Inlet | place: Canada: British Columbia... | reverse complement strand
CTCATCAATACTCTTTTTAATTTTACAATAATTTTTACTATGACGTAAACAACTTCTCCTATGTGTAAAAATTTTATTACAATATTCACATGTATATTCTTCCTTTACTATTTCTTTATTATAATCTTTATTATAATCTTTATTATAATCTTTATTATAATCTTTATTATTATCTTTAATATTATCTTTAATATTATCGTCTATATCAAACTTTTCATTTAATAATTCTCTATATTGTTCCTCATATTTATTATAATTTTTTATAATCTCATCAGGAAATATATCCAAATATATTGGTTGACATATTTTAATATTTCTTAAATGACGATTTAAATTACTTTTATTACTTAATTGTTTACCACAACGTAGACAATCTTTCATATTATTCATTTATATTTATATATATATATATACATATATATATATTCTTTATGTTTGACTCATTTCTATTAAATCAATCATTTTATTTTAAGACTGAAAAACGGAATTATTAATATTATTTTTTTTAATTACTATAATTGATACAATTCTATATATTTTATTATTTTCACTTAGACTGAGATTTTTATGAGTTTTTTAAAGGTTTTACCACCATATTTTTTTACATATATTATTTTTTTTGGTAATATTATTACCAAAAAAATATGTGTTAAAAACGATCCATTTTTGGCACATTTTTGTGTGCTAGTTGTGTGAATTTGTGTGCTTTTGTGTGCTATTTTGTGTGCTTTTGTGTGCTATTTGTGCATATTAATTTTATGAGCATAATCAGTCATATTTTATAAAATTATTTTATTTTTTATTTTTTTTCAGTAACAAAAAAGAGTGTTTTGCATCGTTTTTGTGTGCTCTTTGAATATGGTAATAACTTACATTGTGAATATTTTATAAAATACGTCTTTGCATCATATTCAGTCTATATGCAAATCAATCATTTCAATCATTTTTTGTGTGCTAGTTAAAAATAGGATAAAAACCGCGCGCGGGGAAAAAATATATAAAAATATTTATAGAAAATTTTGAAAGAAAAATTGTAAAATTAGGGATAAAAAATCTGAGAAGAATTTTTTTATAAAAAAATTTTTTTCCACAATTTTACCATTTTTTACAAATTTCTAAAAAACCGGGGTCATAATTTTGACGATTTATATAAATAATCCAACCATATATAGTAATACTTGAAAATATTTTATAATATTGATGTCACTTTCAATCATTAATTTCCTTACTGAGAATTAACTACCACTGAAAAATGAAAAATAGGGGTGATATATATCATTATATGGTATAACAATATATATTATTGATTTTTAATGTCACTTTCAGTCATTAATTAATTATAAAAACATAAAAAATTAGTATTTATGTGTATAATTTATATTATATAATTTTAACATTTCCAATGCTTTTTCAGGACTATTCGTATTCATAATTTTACATTTTTGTTCTTCAAGTAAAATATTATCAAGTTTTTTGATAATATATTCTTGATATGTATTATCACTAATATGAGATACAGTATTTTTAGAAAGAGATTTAAAAATATCTGGTGACATTATATACATCTGTTGTGTCATTTTATAACTATTATATTATATAATGACATTAATTATTCATTTTTTTACCGTGATTATTATCATAATCTATTTATAATATTATAAAAAATAATGCCATTGTATATATAAATATTTAATTACAATATATATAGTGTTACAGCACTGAATATAATATTAATGCCTTTATATACATAAATTTAAAAACTTTTAGTTTTAGAGAAAGCTCCTTATTTACGAAAACCGATGTATAGTAATATATAAAAATTGATTAAAATTTTTAATATTAAATTTTGTAAAAAATATTATGAATAGTAGATACTATAATTATCCATCATCTGATGAGGACGAATATCCATATTCAGATGAATACCTATCATCTTATGAGGACGATGATCCATATTTAGATGAATATAAAAGACCACCTCCTGCGAGAAAAGCTTCTGTATGTAAAAAATCTTTTCTTAATTCTGCACTTACTCCTGTTAGGAAAAATGTGAATATTGAAGAACTTTCAATACCGGAAAAACAAGATAATATGTTGTGCGCTAGGATGATCTTAATGTCCGGTACTGGACAGTATTGGATAAAAGGATACTCCAAAAATAAGGATTGTGTTCTTCTTCAATTACCTCTTGAAATAGTGAAATTAATCATTAAACTTGTAGAGGGATTAACTGCTAAACATTATCGTGAGTATAAATCCTTGTTGAAAGAAACACCAAAAAATGGATTTTCTGCATCTTACCACGAAGGTGACATTATTCTATGTAAACCTAATTTTACATAGAAAAATAATTTATAAAAATTTATTTTTTTTTAACCTTTTCTTGAAATTTCTTTTTATCTTTTTCAGATAATGATCTCCAATCAGCACCAATTTTTTTCATCATTTCGGTAACAGGTGTATTACCTCTATTTTTCATTTTTTCCTTAACAAAAAGTGCATATATAGTGGGATCTCGTTTGGGTTTTACTTTTTTAACAGAATCTTTTTTCATTTTATTTATAATATAACTATATATTTATTCTTTTCATAAAATTAATTTAGGCGCAGGAAATTTACGTTCTTTTAAAGGAAATGCAATATACAAATCTTTATTTTTACGATGCCATATCATATAATTCGCCTTATATGTTTTTCTTGGAATAGACTCCATCCCTGTTTTACTTGATCTTGATAAAGAATTATGTCTAACTCTAATGAAATATAATACTTTATTAATACATGTGATGTGTTTATTACCATATATTTTCAAATAACGAAGTTTAAATTCGTTATCAGCAGCTATTCTTACACTATCATAATAACCTATTTTATCAAAAATCTCTCTCTTAATTAAAGCGGTTGCCATACATCTTTTAATTATATCAAAATTAGATTTACAATATGTAAAAATAATATTAATATTTGGATTATTATCTAAAATATCAACTTGCATAGATAATTTATTATCATGTATATAATCATCTGAATCTAATCTTGCAATATAATTACCTGTTGCTATCATAATACCCTTGTTTAATGAGATATAACATCCAACATTTTTCTCATTATTTATTATTTTAATTTTGTCATTGTCTTGGTACTTCTCCAATATTTTCTCAACGCCATCAGTAGACTTATCATTAATAATAATTAATTCCCAATTTTTATATGTTTGTTTTAAAACTGATCTAATTGCAGTTTCTACATATAATCTGTTATTATAAACTGGCATAATGATAGAAACTTTACTCATTTTATAGTAAATATTATTATAATATTTATTTTTATAATATTTATTATTTTTAACCACTTATAATATTTTTTTCTAAAATACTATAAATATAATCTTTTTTTTCTTCTTGACTATCCAATAAATAATACATATCATATATATCACCTGAACCAATTGCATAATTTTCTATATCATAATTCATCAACTTAATTATTTTTTTCTCTATATTATGTAAATATTCATATTTCATCATAACTGAATTATCATTACATACTATTCTCCATTGCCACCATATTCCTTCATATACAATAGAATCATCTGAATGGTATTTAGAATATAGTAATGCTAAAACAAATAATACTATTTGATATCCTTCACAATCTATTAATTTTGATATTTTAGTATTCAATAATAATTGATATAAAGTCACTGGTACAGACCAAAATATATGAGATAATTCTACTAAATCATGTGTATGAAATACATTTAATTCATTTTCATCTAAAATAACATCAATGTTTATGTTTTTATATAACAATTGCCATTGTATACATATATATTTATATAATTCTTTACCTTTCATATACTAATAAAATTATAACATATAATTTATCCAATTTTAACTTAAAAAAAATGATTATATTTTACTTAATAAATTAATATTTTACTTACTAAAATAAATAAAATATTAAATGAAACATTTGTTTATATTTATTATTCTATATACAGTGCTTTTTATATTACAATTATTAGGAATTATATTTTACACTAATTCTAATGATTGTACATTTATTGAAAATGTAAATATACTATTTAACCAAATAGTAATTGCTGTAATGATTATTCATGCTTTTCTAACTATACCATTTTTAATCAAAATTTATGATCCTATAATTAAACCATGGTTATTTATTAATATAATATTTGGAATGATCTATAATGCAATAGGAATTTCAATTTTAATATTGGATAATTCTACTGTTTGTCAAAACACAGGTATTGGACTTATATCATGTGGATGTATTCAATCTATATCATGTGCAGTCTTTTTAGTAATTTTAATAATTTATCGTCATAATAATAAAAATAACGAAGAATCCATTGATATTAAAGATAAAGAATTGTTAAATATTATTAATAATCCTGTAGGAAATTTTAGAAGAAATAGTGTTATTAGAGATGATCAATGTTCATTAATAGCCATCAATACTAAATAATTACTTAATTTATAATTTATAATTTATAATTACTTAATTTATATTTATATCCAAATATTTTTTTGTATTACTATATTATCATATCTAAATATAACTTTATTTAATTTTTCATTCTTACTGCTTACCGTTATACATACAGGACATGTATTTGCAACAGAATAGCTAATATTTCTCCAATCAATTAAACATTTATGATGCATATAATGACAACAAGGTTGGAGCCTATAATTCGCGTTTTTAGATTGACATATTTGACATTTCATAATTATTTACAATAATAATTATGAAAAAATATATTAAATCATTTTTTTTACTTAAAGATTAATATATATAGTATATATTATGGAAGAAATTTTTACAACAATTTACTCTTCTTGTCAAGAAATTAGTAATTATATTCATAATGGTAATAGCCATCAACAAGGTTCTTTATATGGTAATAAAAATGAAAGTGAAGATGATGTAAAACAACTTGATATATGGACTAATGAATTACTCAAAAATAATCTTTCAAAATGTTCAGAAATTCGTTTTATTAGTTCAGAAGAAGATGAAGATATAATTGAAACTGCCAATAAAAATGGTAAATATTTAATAGCATTTGATCCATTAGATGGGTCAGGTAATATAGATGTTAATATTACAGTTGGTACTATTTTTGCTGTATTTCTTCTAAATAATGATGGTAAAATAATTAACGGAAGACAAATAGAAATGGCTGGTTATTGTATGTATAGTCAATCTATGCAAATGGTAATAGCTGAACGTAACAAACCAGTTTATATATATTTTAATCAAAATGATAAATATGAGGTTAAAATGCCAACACAAGGTTCTATTTATTCTATTAATGAAAGTAATAAACATAGGTGGTTAAATAAAAAATACAATAATTTAGTTAATCATTTTATTGAAGATGGTAAAACATCTCGTTGGGTTGGATGTTTAGTTGCTGATGGTCATCGTATTTTAATTAAAGGAGGGTTTTTTGCTTATCCAGAAGATAGTAAGAATCAGAGCGGAAGAATTAGGTTATTATATGAGGCTTATCCAATGGCATATATTATAGAATCAGCTGGTGGATATAGTTCTAATGGTAAAGAAAGTTTATTGGATGTTCCATTTTCATATGAAAATTTACATCAAAAAGTAGCTATTATATTGTGTAGTCAAAAAGAGATGAATATTTTTAATTCAGAACTATAATAAAAACTTAAATTAATTTTTCTAATTTATTTATTCTTTGACATAGATTGTTAATTTTCATAGAAATATTTTTTAGTTGAGCTTTATTTGTTTGATTTTGATCCAAATCTATCACAATATTTTTTTCCAATCTAACAACTCTTGTATTTAATTGGATTACTTGATTTACTAATAAATTTTCATATCCAGAACTGAATTTTGGTTGAAAAACTATAGGTGTTAGATCTAATTTTCTTTCTAATTTTCTAACACGAGAATTAAGACATACTACTTTTATACCTAAATCTTTCATATATATTATAAATATATTTTAATGCCACTATAAACATTAAAATATAAATTTATTTCTAATATTTGGTGTTTTTAATTGCTTTATATAAAAATTTATTTATTAATGAACATTTACTATACTTCGTTTTTGTTATGCCAATATTTTATCATCAAATAGTAGATATGGGTATTAAATTAAGGATGAAATTAAATCTTCGAAAAATGCCAAAAACACTTAGAAGATGGTGTAAAATGGAAGAAACCACCTTTATTATTTCTTAGTATTATTATTCTCAGCCGCACTCTTTTTATTTTTGTTTGCACTCTTTTTATTATTTTCACTCTTGGTATTATTTTTCTTAGCCGCGTTATTAGTATTATTTTTCTTAGCCGCGTTATTAGTATTATTTTTCTTAGCCGCGTTATTAGTATTATTTTTCTTAGCCGCGTTATTAGTATTATTTTTCTTAGCCGCACTCTTTTTATTTTTGTTTGCACTCTTTTTATTTTTGTTTGCACTCTTTTTATTATTTTCACTCTTGGTATTATTTTCACTCTTGGTATTATTTTTCTTAGCCGCACTCTTTTTATTATTTTCAGTCTTTTTATTGTTGGGTTTTTCGTTAGATTTCTTATTGTTATTTCTGGGTACAAATTCTCTTTCTAAACGAACGAAAAAGTGTAATTTTCTTTCTGCTTCTTCTGCTGTTAATTCACCTTTTTTTAGTTTTTCTAAAATATCTTTCTTATAGGTAAGATTTATTTGTGTAGGTAAGAAAACTTTTTCTAAATGTTTAATAGTATCATTTGCATTTTTAATATCACCTTTGACATATTTATTTAAAATTGTCATAGACTCTTTAGTATTTCTATTTGGAAATCTTTTTGATTTTTTTGATGGGGAATATTTTACCATTTATAATATTTAGTAAGATATTTTTTACAAATTATTTTATAACAAGAAAATTTAAAATGCTGGCTCGAAGCAGAAAGGACAATTGTATTTGCCGTCTGTCTTCGAAATGAAGTAAGACAACAAACAACGATGATGAAACATCTCGTTGTGACTACACTGCATGGTTGGAATGATAGCACCGCTTTTGACCTTGTACTTACAAATGCCACAATCGTCAAGATCTCTGAAGTTTTTGACTTGGTCTCTGATCTTTGTATTTGTAACAAATTTTTTCAAGGAGGGTAACAGATTTTTTTTCAAATTGGGTAATTGTAGAAATTTGAAGATCTCGTTGAAATTCAAACATTTCCAGCCTCGTGATTCCATCTTTCCAATTCTCAGAACAATCTTTTTGAGATCATGATCAGGAGACCACAATACTAAAAAAATCCGGTTTCTAATATGATCAATGATCTCGCAAAACTTCGGTCCATACCCTTCTTTAACGGTAATACCGTTGGTAGGATTCATAACCAGAGAGTTAACATTGAAGTCAATTGGTATGGTTGAACCATAAACCAAATCAATCTCAATAGTGATATCCTGAAATTCGACACTCAAGGTTCGAAGACAAAAGTGATTGTAACTGTAACCTTTTTGAGTGTTTGAAATCTCTTTTGTTTTACAATCAATAAACTGCATTAATTGGACAAAATTTTTGAACAATTCTTGCACTGTATCCTCAATAGTCATACGAATTGGTTCTCTTAAAATATTGAAACGGATGTCAATGTCCGTTTTTCCCATCTCCCATTCAGTGAACCCGCTTTTAAGCATGATATTACTGTCACGGACAGCACCACCAAAGACAACAATTTCTAATTGGTCTTTTTTTTCCATAATGGTAATCGCCTGATTGATTTTGTGATAGAATGACTTCCTTTTAGAAGCAATATTCTTCTGTTTAGCAAGGAATTCTTCTTTAGAACTAACGCATCGGTCAGTAGTAGCTTCATCTTTTGTAGCTGACATGATAATAATTATAATAATATTTTTGAATAAATATTTTCAATTTTTTATAATATATAAATATTTTAGGCACTTCTCCAATCTCTTTGTACACCAGTAAATTGTTCTTTATCCATAACTTTTTTAATAGCTACACATACTTCCTCATACTCGTTGATAAATAGCATTTGATCTACAAATATTGTTGCAAAATTTGAGAGATAAGAAATATTAGAAATACTCTGACCATAAATTCCCCAATATTCAGAAAACATATTTAATGCAAGATGAATATCAATTTTATTATCCTGTATAGGATTAGAAACCTCAATTCGTGTTGCATAAATATTCAATGCCATCGTAATGTCTCCATTTTGATGATTTAAAATTTGTCTTAATTCTTCCATCTTTACTGATATTTTATAAATATCAGTAAAAATTTTTCAATTTTTATAAAAAAAAAATTTTTATATATCTAAGACCATGAACCTTCCTCAAACTGTTTTTGAATCTCCGCATCAATATTAGGTGGTTGCCACCCGACTGGTTTAATAACCTTTCCATCACTTTCTCGTCTAATAAACTCTTTTGTCTTCGGATCTCGCTTATTCATATTTGCTTCATGAATAACTCCAAACAATTTAGATAGATTCATACCATGTTTTGCAGCAATATTTAACATATAATACCATGCATCTACCATTGCATCAGCTTGTGCACCAATCAATTCTACATCACTATCATACTCATAATTGTGACATTTATCAATCGTTTTAAGAGCTTCTTGCATAAATTCAGTACATTCTTCATCATTAGAAGTAACTGTTGCAGCAAGCTCATCCATTTCACTTAGAACCATGCGGATTAGCCAAAAGACTTCATCTTTTGTCATGGCAACAGGTTTATTAGGACATTTAGTGTTAGTGTATCCCTCCGTAAATTCTTTAACATCTTCTGCATTGGTTTTAGACATATTAAATAGTATTTATTCTTATGTTTTTAAATAATTTTATAAATCAATTTTTTATAATATATATATATATATACATTATGTTAAAAATACCATATACAGATTATATGTTTGCATATGGAACTATAGCACATGGTTCACTTGCATTAACATATTTATTATTTAATATCTTAAGTAAATATAAAATAATTAATTATTGCAATATAGTATCATTATTCTATTTAATAGGACATATTTTTATATTTAATGCAATGTTATTACGGATAGATTCAAAATATATTGGAAGTAAAATTGTAACTATTAATGGTATTATTGGTCATTCATTTTTAACTATGTTTGCTATATTTTTTTATATTTATACACAAGATATAAATAATTTTACGGTAATATGGAATAAAGCAATATATAATTATAAAAATATTGCGTTTATTATTGGACAACTTGGAATGATATCTGTCTATACATATGAATATATCTATAAAGACGTAGAAAAACCAACACATGTAAATTATATCTATTTAACTACATTTAGTATTTTATCAATATATTACCTATATACATCTATTAATAAATTCAATCATGGAAATATATTTATTATTTGTGCAATGATACTTGTTGGTATTTTATACTTAATATTTTTTATAAATCAATTACATATAATGAACAAATTATAATTTAAGATCTGACTTTTTCTAAACCAAACTCTAAATTCTTTTTAATTCTATCTATATGATTATTAGGTATTTTCTTTTCCATCAAAATTAATTTACAACATCTTACTGCATCATCATAATCACCCGCCCAATATGCACAAATTGAATAATCATCTAACAAACCATAATCATATGAAGGTTTCTCAATAAATAATTTACATTTAGTATTACGAATATTAACAGGTATTTTACCTAATAAATGACCCAAATGATACCATTTCATTAAACGACAATAATTAACTAAAGTGTGAATTGCTTCTACTCTTGATGGTAAAGTTTGATATGCATCTAATAAAACAGGTCCAAATTTATCAAAACTTTCGCCTTTTTGTAACATTAATCGTCCCACGCGTAATTTTGAATAATATACTTCTTCTATCCATCCACCCATTTCCGCACGTTTTTGATAATGTTCAATAGCTTTATCCACCAATTTTGCATCACGATATGATTGAGCTAAATAGAATTGACTCCGTGTATCATTTGGATTCTTCTTCAACTCTTCCTCCAATAATTTCGCATCACGTAAATATTTCTCTTCTGAGGTAACACCATGAGATTTAGCACCACCATGTATATGTGATAAAATAAATACCTCTTCTATTGGTACATCTTGACCAGTAATATTTTTCTTTTTACATTCTAAATAATTATGTACTACACCTTTCCATTCCCATCCTAATTCATTATTATTTTTAATATTTATAATAGCAGGTAAATAATATTCTGTAGATCCATACTTTCTTGATAAATTATAACAATCATATATTAAAGTTTTAAAAAAATAAGGATTTTTATAATTCAATTCTTCATCTGCATCTATTATTAATATATAGTCTGCTTTACCAACAGCTAATTTAAGTGCTTCATTTCGACAATGTCCAAAATTTACCCATTCTCCTAAATGAACATCTCCTTTAATACCATAATTATTCATTTCTTTTTTAATTAATTCAGGTGTTCCATCAGTAGATCCAGTATCAAGAATGACATAATAATCAATAACTTTATGTAAAGATTTAAATAAAGTTGGTAATGTTTTAGTCTCATTTTTTACAATCATATTTAAACAAAAAGTTGACATATGTTTCATTTTTATAATATAAAGTAGGTATATTTTTTTATATTTTTTAACTCATTTTGAAATTTCCATAAATATTCAATAATTCTATAAATGCCTCTTGATCCTGATGTTTGGATATAAAATATTCAAGATTATTTATTGCAAATCCGCGATCTAAATACTTAGCTACTCTTTCTAACAATAATTTAACCTCTTCTTTACTGTAATCATCCTTATTAATCTTAGAATTAGAAATATATGCTATTTTCGATATGGTATCTTGACCATTAATATACATATTATCTCCATCAAAAAATGTCTTAGTTATAGATAAATCATAATTTTTATCTATAAAATCAACAATTGAAAATTCAGGGTCAATATATATTACACGAATTCTTACACTATTCATATCATAAATATATGCCTTTTTAACACCAGACATATACCTAAAATAATTCAATGTTTCATCTTCATAATAATCAATTATATTTTGATTACACTTGATATATTTATCTAAATCATTTTGATCATCTATTTCACTTGTCTGATTATTGTTACCTATGTTTCTTGTGTAAATATTAATATCGCTATATCTATAATCTTCAAATAACACACAGCTTAGAGGATAAGACCCACATATCATAGAGTTAGTTTTTTTTAAGTTATTATTGAAAATGATAGGATCAAATCCTAATGCTTCTATTCGTTGGTTAAATACTTGATTAAAATCTGAATCTAATTTTATATATTCTTTGCGAAAGTAGGAAGAAACAATATTAGCCATATTTTTATTTATTATACCTAATTTTCTCTTGTTTTCAGCACTGCATTCAGAAATAACAGAATGCCATATATCGTTGTATACGTTCATATATTTTAATAATTTAATTAAATATTAAAATATAATCAATTTTTTATTAACAAAAAATGATGCCTTAATTTTCATATATATAAATTAAATTTTAGGATGAAAGTTCATTCAAAAATTTCATGTGGTTGCGACCACAATAATCAATGCATTGATTGCATAATCAAACAAACTTTGAGTGATTTTTTATCAACTATCTATAACAAATATATAGGTAAAAATAAAGGTAGAGGTAAAACAAAATTTGTTGAAAAGGTGAATCATTCCATTTTATATGTTTTGATTTCGTATGATCATCCATCTGGATTTTTGTCACTTCATTGGTTTATGAGTTTGTTTATTGAAAAGCGCCATGAGCACAATAGTTGCCAATCACCAAGAGGTTTTAACATGGCGCTTTTGGAGAATAAATCGAAGAAGGAATATCTGTGTCTGACATTTTTTGAGAAAGTGTTTCTCAAGATGTACTCTCGCGATGAGATTGACGACTTTCTTGAACCGATCGGCAAATTAATGCATGTGAATATCAGGAATTTAAACAACCCTTTCATCTTCATCAACCAACAATATTATCGTTTTCTCACAAGAGAAAAACAAATCCTAAAGTTTCAACTTGTAATGAAATTAACGGGTACGATTCAGAAGGACATTGTGAAAAAGATTTTGGTTTCGGTCTATCCAGAATGGCAATTGAACTTGTCTACACAAGAGTGCAAAAATCTTTCAAATTAACAAACTCATAATAAAAGTTTTATAAAAAAAATGACACATAAAATTTAATATAAAAAAGTATAAAATTAAGAGAGGGTGGGGATTATTCCAGAATCAGTTTTTATTTTTTGATACAAATTCATGTATCCAGCCAGCAACGGCTCAAGACCTACTTAAACTCTCTTACTTGTGTTTTTGTATCAAAAACATAAAAACTTTTTATAAAAATTTTCTTGATCTGATAAATTATCTATAAATTACTGATGCGTGCAATAACATTACTATCTCACCAATGTTTTTTATAATACTAACCAAACGGCTAACTAAAATTAGTGAAATCTGAGTAATTAACTCTCTTACCACTCTCTATTTATAAAAAATTTTTTTATCTTTAAAATATATATAATGAAAAAAGATAATATTATTCATTTAATATTTCTAATAATTATAATTTTTATGGTTTATACAAGAGATAAATACACTAAAATATATAAGGACTTTAAAAATCCCACATTCCTATTCTTCTTTATTTTAATGATTTTATTCACTTATTGGGGACTCTATGTTGAACATGAAGATGAGCGTATCAGTAATGCTACTGGTAGAGCCCTTTCCGGTTTTATCATTGCCTATTTAGCACACACTGATCTAATATTTGTAGCCTTCATTGTAATTTGGATATTCGTTTTTCATACTGGGAACCGATGGATGTAAAATAATTATAAAAATGACTACGTCTTTAAGTCGTAGTTATATTTGCATATAGTGTGAAGACCCTCTAGAACCCTAATTTAATTAAATATTAAAAACTGACCGACGCCAGCGGCTTTCGAAGATTCAAGTTTGCACGGAAAACTCTTTTTTATCCCCACATGCTTTTTTTGTCTGCGCTCCCTGATTACTCTTAATAATAGATAGGTTACAGCCGTACATATTATTTACTATTAATTTATAGAATATTAGCTGTCATTTTTTTATTTTTCATAATTGGTATAAACAACTCCCGCTGCATCAAACATTTTTCTTGCAGCTACACACTCTTTACTATCATGATATTTATCTTCCAAATAGATAACATTATGTACACCTAATTGTATAATAATTTTTGCACACTCATTACATGGAAATAAAGTCGTATACAAGGTAGAACCCTTCAACATATTGAAATTGTTTGCATTTAAGAGAGCATTCTGCTCTGCATGACAGACATAGAGATACTTTTCAGGTGAAGACCATGAAAACTCATCATCATTGCAACCACGTGGCATTCCATTGTATCCAGTACAAATAATTTTCATATCTTCTCCAACTACACAAGTACCTACCTGAGTATTTGGATCTTTAGAACGTTTGGCGCTGGTTTTAGCAATTTCCATAAAATATTCAGACCACGATATGTAATTTTCTCTTTTTGACATTTGTTTTTATTATTATTATTTTAATAACTATTTTTTTATATATTATTTTATTCACTTTTTATAAAATTATTCTACTTACTTTTTATGATGTATATGACAATATTCACCATCTTCCTTAGCATACAATTTACATACATTACCTGTTTTTGTAATACCTTTACATTTAACTTTAGGTTTTAACATTTTATTCAAATCTTCTTTATTAAATTTACTATATTTTGGTGCATGAATATGCTTAATATAATTAGTATTTAATTTCATTGGTAAATATCCTCCAACTTGTCTACAATATGGACACTCTCTGATTTTACTACTTGAAGGATTACTATTGTTACTGGAAACAGTTTTGATATACCAATTTAAAATACAATCATAATGATATTCATGTTTACATTTTAGTTTAATTTTATCGTTTGATAATAATTCTAAAGAACATATATTACATGTGTCAGTATGTGTGGATTTAGATTCTTTTATCTTTTCTAATTCATTTAATACACTTTTTAAAGTTATTGTAGACATTATTAAATATATATCTTATTATATTTTTATATATATTTATTCAATTTTTTATATTAATATTTATTATAATATGCCTAAAAATAGACACACTAAAAATAAACACGCTAAAAATAAAAAACAAAAAGGCGGATCAACCGGTACAAGTTCTTCAGATTTATTTGGTAATATAGAGGCTTTAATGGAAAGTGGAATTAATTTAATTGTTGATTCAGTGGAATTAATAGTTGAAGTTGTAGAATTACCAGGTGATGTTGGTGCTGCTTATGAAGAACCTGCAGCACAACTTCTAAAATCTTAATAAAAAAATGAATATATTTTAATATAAATTTGAAAATTGTATATAATATGTCTATATGTGATGCTAATTGTAACTCAAAAAATAATTTTTTTACTATACAGTTAAATTGTGGTCATAAATTTCATTTTAGTTGTTTTAGTGGTACAGAATACAATAAACACTGTCTAAATTGTAAAAAGGATTTTTTTACATGTAAAAATGTTGATTTTGAAATAGATGGGTATATATCTACTAAAAAACTGTTTGAAACAATTATCAAAATAAAAATTGATAAATGTGCTTATAGTACTTGTAAACATTTTGCTTATCCATTAAATAAGGGTTTTTGTAAGAATCATAATGATATAAATGTAGATGATAAAGTAATTAGAAAATTAATTATTTTATCATATGCTTGTTCAGCTTCCTATTTTTGTCCTAAAAGAATGTATAGAATTTTAGATATAAATTACAAAATATTATGCAATTCTTCAAAAAAAAAATATATCACAATTGATAATCTTAATTTACAAGAAATAATCTATATTTATAGATATCATATAAATATTGTAACTAAATATAATCCATATATACATATTGAAAATTTATATAAATCATTAAATATTGATTATGAAGAAACTCTATATTAATTTTTCTTGTAGAGCATTTATAATAGCTTTTTCATCTTGTAATGTCTTTTGTGTAGTCTCTACATCTGCTTTCAAATATGCAAGAACAGCATACATATAATTCATATGACATTTTGTATACATATCATCAATAATAATTTTAGTCTTTCTTCCAATATCATTCAATATTTTATTATTAATGGTAGTTTCATTTTCTAATAAATCTAATATACCTAACAAATTTCTTAAAGATTCTGTATATTGTTTTCTCATCTGTTGAGAAAACTTCTTGTAAAAAAGATTAAACTCATTATTACCAGTCATTAATGCTTCTATCTCATTTTTAGTCAATGATTTATAATATCCTCCCATACCACGGCAATCATTTTCATCTATATTATCTATATATTTAACCAATTCTTTCATTCTATCTTCTTTAGATAATTTATCTAAATCTTTAAATCCAGGTGGTAAACAAATCTTAAATTGTTCCAATGATTTCAATTTATTTTGACAAAATCCAACAATATATCTGCCATTTTCATCACGACTTGGTAAAGTAGATAAAATTGCTGCAATAATATTAGATCTAACTATGTAATTACGTGAAATAGCTTTACACAATTCATTTTTAGTAAGTTCACATCTTTCAGTGTTTTCATTACATGTTGGAAATTTATAATTCATAATATTTTCTGATGCTACATTCATACGTTCTATTTCTTTAATATATTTTCTATTTTCTCTTTCCATTTTTGTTTCTCTATTGGGTCTATTGGGTCTATTGGGTCTATTGGGTCTATTGGGTCTATTGGGTTTATTGGGTTTATTTTCTCTTTCCATTTTTGTTTCTCTATTGGGTCTATTGGGTTTATTGGGTTTATTTTCTCTTTCCATTTTTGTTTCTCTATTGGGTCTATTGGGTTTATTGGGTTTATTTTCTCTTTCCATTTTTGTTTCTCTATTAGGTCTATTGGATTTATTAGGTCTATTGGGTTTATTTTCTCTTTCCATTTTTGTTTCTCTATTGGGTTTATTGGGTTTATTATTTTTATT
>Ga0233415_10000641_pt1 | contig 16123 bp, 21 predicted proteins | sample Na_anoxic_12_MG_FD_188631 | JGI IMG/M metagenome (GOLD analysis project Ga0233415, IMG submission 188631) | Seawater microbial communities from Saanich Inlet, British Columbia, Canada - Na_anoxic_12_MG | ecosystem: Environmental > Aquatic > Marine > Inlet | place: Canada: British Columbia... | reverse complement strand
GGCAATGATGAATGGGGATCTTATGTTATTTATAAAGATAGAGAGGGATTGTTAGGTCTTCTTGAAGAAGAATTATTATATACCTCAAAAGAGATTTCTAAATATAAATCTATGGATCCAGAGAAAGTTTTGCATAGTTATTCTTACCCTACTAGTGATAAAGGGAAAAAAACTGTTAATATAACAGCTAAACATAATCTTGACGATGCTAAGAAACAAAGTGAATATTACGAAAAACAAATAGACAAAATTAAAAATATTGATGAAAGTCTAAATGTTGCTCAGATAAATATCAGCCATCACGACACTTATGTTAGAAATTTATTAGATTCTTTAGATATAGAAATTATTGATGTTGAAGAAAGGTAGTTGAAAAGTGATATAAAACTGTTAGAATATAAGTATTGAAGAATAAAAAAATAATGTTGTTAATTTATAAAGGAAAGAGAAATGGCTCAAATTAAACCTATTTACGAATCAGTTGATGGTTTTGCCGAACTAGCAGAAAAGATTGTCATCAAGTATCCTGATGTCTTTTCTGGTATCGAAGTTGGAAAGATTAGATGCGTTGCTATAACCAACAAGGATAGAAAACCAGGGAAAGAAATGTATACTATCAAAGGAGTTCAAATGCCTATGGCTATGGACATCCCTTATAGATGGTATGTGGTTATCTATTCTTCAGATTGGGAAGAATTGGAAGAAACTTATAAGTTGTTGTTGTTAGCTAGGATTCTAAGAGGCATACCTATCGATCTAGAAGACGAGGGCAAGGTTAATGCTCCAGATTACAAAGATTATGATGTTATGGTCGAAACTTTTGGTCCTAATTATTTGTTGAAACCTAAAATGAAAAATATGTTAGAAGAAAACGTTGAGTGGATTACTAGAATAGAAAAAGGAGAAACAGATAATGAGTAGTTTTCAATTATGGTCGGTAGATGAATATGGACAAGGAAGTATTGTTTCCTCTAATAAAGATCTTGAAAAAATAATCGAGATAGCTAAGAGAGAAGTTAATAATTTAAATGTTGATAATGTATTAACCGCTGAAGAAAAAATGAAGAATTGGGAAGCTTTTTTCATTGAATTCGAAAGTGATGACAAACTTTATGCAGGAAAAAATCCAAGAGGAAATCATACTGTATACGTCATAGAAGACGATGAAGATGGTAATGAGCAATTCAAGCAGGTTCCTATTGGAGATGTCGAAGATGATATGTTGGTCTATCTAGGAGTTTTAGATAGAGAGCCTTGGTACGCTAAGGATGATAGAGGTAATGACATTACTGATATTAATAGTAGATTTTTAAATGGAAAGACTTCTTATTTTATCAAAAAAATATAGGTTCTAAAATGACTAAAATTATAGGATTATCTGGTAAAAAACAATCTGGTAAGAATACTGTTTGCGATGCTATATATAGTCATTTAGCATATAGAGACTGTTCTTGTAAAATTTATAGCTTTGCAGACACTTTGAAAGAAAAGATTTGTATTGATGTTCTTGGGTTAACTAAAAATCAATGCTATGGATCAGATGAACAAAAGAATTCTTTAACTATCTATAAGTGGGAAAATTTACCTCATCAAGTAAGATATGATAATAAACTTGGGTATAAATATGCTTCTAACGGAGAAGTTTGCGAGCATATTTTGCCAAAGGGATTTATGACAGCCAGAGAAATAATGCAAATAGTCGGTACAGATATTTTTAGAAAGATGTTTAATGATAAAATTTGGGTTAATGCTACTTTTAGAAATATTAAAAAAGAAGGTTATGATATTGCTTTAATAGCTGATGTTAGATTCCCTAGCGAAGTAGAAGGAGTTATGAACGAAGAAGGGAAACTGATTCGTCTTACTAGAGATACTTGCAAAGGAGATCAACACGAAAGCGAGTTGGCTCTGGATAATTATAATTTTAAATCCTATGGTGAAAGAGTTTATGAATTAAGAAACGAAGAATTATCTATAGAAGAGCAAAACAAAGAAGCATTAAAACAATTAGCCAAATGGTTAGAAAAAAAGGAAATGAAATAAATGGAAAATACATTAGATTCGAAGTACAGACCTAGGAACTTAAAAGATGTTATTGGGCAAAAAGTACCTGTTCAGTCTCTTACAAATGCGTTTGCATCTGATAATATCAGAAATGCTTATCTTCTACATGGTAAGTTCGGAACAGGAAAGACTACAATAGGAAGAATACTGGCCGCGATGATTAATTGCGAAAAGGGACCTACTCCAAACCCCTGTGGGTCCTGTGACAATTGTGAGGCTATCTTTAAGGGGAAATCTATCGATACTATTGAAATAGACGCAGGTAGCAACAGAGGGATAGATGATATAAGAGATCTTAAGAAAGAGATCCAACAACACGCCATTTATAGCAATAAAAAAGTAGTAATTATTGATGAGTGTCATTCGTTGACAGGTATAGCCGCAGAATCAGCTTTAAAAATGCTAGAAGAGCCTCCTAAGGGAGTTATTTTTATTCTTTGCACCACCGATTTAAATAAAGTATTACCAACCATTAGAAGTAGATGTGCTAATTATAAGTTTAATGAGATTTCTTGGATCGATATTTTTGAGCATTTAAAATTTATTGCTAAATCTGAAGGTTTAGATTTCGAAGAAGAAGCCTTAAAAATATGTGCAAAAAGTTCAGATGGAAGTGTTCGTAATTCTTTACAAAATCTTCAAGCGGTAATAGATTATGTTGGCGATATGAAGATGACTAAAGAATATGCTAAAGAAGCTCTTGGGGAAACAGATGAAAATTATTATTTCAAGTTGATTGATGCCATAGTTAAGACAAAGGCACCTGAAGCTTTTAATATTGTAAATGCTATTCTAAGAGATGGAAAAGATATAAATTGTATATTAAGCGGTTTTTATAGACATTTTGATAACTTATTTAAATTTTCAAAATGTCTAGACATGTCAGATGAAGAATTGTGTCAGATGGGTTTCAATATAGAAGATATTAAGAAATATAAATATCAGGTGTCTACCTTTAAAGATAATCCAGAAGAAAAAATAGATTTATTATTTACATTATGCAAGAGGATTAATGAAGGAATTAGTCTTAATGTAGATTCTAATGTCTTATTTGATGCTTATATCGTAAAAAGTATCACATTGTTGAATAAAAAATAATAAATCCACTCTTTTTTGTCGATAATTGAAGTGCTAATTGCTTTTATTATTGATAAGGGAGACTATGGATACAGACAAAATAAAATCTATAAAAGATTTAGATTTTGATGAGTTAATAAGTATAGTTAGAAAAAAAGGAAGAAAAAAGAAAAATAGTCATTATACGGTTGATGAAGCTTATAATGAGATATTAAGAAGAATGAAACCAGATTTATGTCGGATTTCTCACAAATTTTTTATTCCTGGCTGTTCTTATGACGACATTTATCAAGAATCTTTATGGGCTTTACGATATAAAGCTATAAAAGATTATGACAGAACGAAAGGAAGGGACGGAAAACCCTATCCTTTTAATAAATTTGCAAATTTGTGTATTAGAAGACACTTATCGAGTGCCCTTCAAAGATCTTTTAGAAAAAAGCAGGAAATTCTAAATACAAGTATCTCTCTAGATCAAAATAGGAGTAATAATGATGGGGAAGATTCCTTATTTCTATCAGATATTTTATCAACAGGAGATAAGGATGTTTTAGAAACCTTGGGACAAAGAGAATATTATAAAAATTTATTTAATAATTTATTTTTAAGATTATCTAAATTCGAAAAAAGAGTATTTTGTTTATATGTTAGAAAATATTCTTATGAAGATATCACCGGAATTATTAATAAATATAATATAAAAAAAGGTCTAAAAACCAGAATTAGTATAAAATCCGTTGATAATGCTTTGTCTAGAATTAAGCAAAAAGCTAAAATAGTTTTTAAAAAGTACGGAAATGACTAATTTTAATTTGAAAGTGTCATAATCATTTGTATAATTTATATATAAAATAAAATATTTATTAGTTTTTAGGAGAAACAAGATTATGAAATTTTCGGTTAATGTTAGCAAGTTTATTAAAGCCATAGACCCCGCTATTAAGATATCAACAAAAGGCTTAAAAGATTTAAATATCATTTCAATAGAAGCTACGGAGCAAGAGGCTATAATAACTGCTTTTGGCGGAGAGTTAGGAATTAGTAGTCCTGTCTCTGATATTAATGTCCCCGATGTAAAATACAATTTCTTCAAAGAAGGAAGTTGTTCAATTGTTACTAACAATTTAACAGAAAGTCTTAAATCTTTTCCAGAAGATAGTGAGATAGTTTTAGACGCAACTAAAAAAGAACTTAAAATCTATAGCTTAGAAGATAAAACTGAAATTCAGGTTTTACCGTTGAGCAAAGACGATGTTAAGTTGCCATGCATCGCTGATAAGTTCTCTAAAGAATTAGAAATTAATAGAGAGGCTTTCGTAAAAGGCGGAAAAAATGTATCATTCGCCATTGGTTTCGAAGATAAGAGACCTAGATATAAGTATTGGAGATTGCTGTCTGAAAAAGGCAATGTCAAATTTATGGCAGGTACTGGAGGAATATTTGCAATATACGAGATAGAAGGATCTGATACAGTAGGTTCTGATGATAAAGTAGAATTCTTATTTTCTGGATCTTCTAAAGATGTTATCTCCGAAATATTGTCGTCTTCCGATTGCGATAAAATAGTTATAAAACAGGCGGAAGCAAATAGAACTAGTTCTAAGAACATTCCAGATCAGATTGTCATAAGCTTTGAAGGAAAAGATATTTTGTTAGTTGGTTTTGATCCTGAAATCAATTGGGATAAGGTCGATTTCAAGTCTGTTTTGAGTAGAGATAATAAAGTCGTAGTAAAAACATCTTTGCCTAATTGGATCCATGCAGTAAAAGGAATCAGAGCGACTTACACAAAAGATGTTCAAAAAGAACACTTCCCCCATATCGCAGATGTAAAAATTGATACTAAAAATAGTATCATTTATGCAGAAGTTAATTCTAGACTGAAAAGTTCTAGAAAAGTTGCTATAGATCAGGTTGTAAAAAATGATGTTGATGAAATATCTTTTAGATGCCCTTCTCAATCTTTAGATGATATGGTTAATAAGAGTTTAGACAAAAAAGCTAATATAGAAATACTAGTTGAAGCTCCCAATAAACCAATTTTGATTAATTATCCTGTTAAAACTTTAAATGACAGCGAAAAAGAAAAAATAACAATATTCTTCGCTCCTTCTAATACTCAATAATTATGGAAAATATAGCAAATATATGTTTAGTCTCTGGTAATCTAGCTCAACGACAAGAAGTTATTAAGAATGTTAAAAGCTTCTTGGGAGAGTTCGATTATGTTGTTTTTGATAATACTGTTTCTATAGAATTCATAGAAAGAGAGATGAATAATTACGATTGCTTTGGGGGAACTAAACTTTTCATTATGAATGGTTTCCCATTAAGCAAAGGGACAAAAGCTACCGCTCTAAAGAAGATTAAGAAAATATTAGAGAATTTGCCTCCTAATCATTATGTTATTTTGAATGACTTAGATACTGAGAATAAGAGTTTCTTATCTTTTATCAATAAAGTTGGAAAAGTTTATAGCTTTGATGTTTCTATAGATAAACAGACAGCAGTTCAGTGTATATCTGAGTATTTTAATAAGATAGGCAAAGAAATATCAACAGAAGCTATCAATCTTTTTGTTAATGCTTTATCTGGTATAGGAGAAAAAGAAATTGATCTAGATACTATTTTTATAAATACTTACAAGATAGAGTCTTTCATAGGGAAAAGAAAGAAGATTACCAGAGAAGATATATTAAATGTTTGTGATGATTCTGATGAATTTATTATATGGAATCTTTTTGATTGCTTAGATAAAAGGAAGTTAAAAGATTGCCTATTAATCTTAGAGAGGATGAATAGAAAAAGTAATAATACCGAGAGTAATATTATACCTGTTATAAAAATGTTACATTGGAAATATAAATTATTGATTTATCTTAAAGAATGTAAGGCTTTGAATTATGATAAAGAAACAATGATTAATAGTATTAGTAACATGAAAAAGCTAACTAGAAAAGGTTCCGGATATAAAATGACTTGTGGGCTTGACCTTTATAAGAATGGTAATCCTAAATTATATTATTCTGAGAAAGCTGCATGTATAGCTTATGAGGGAAATTATTATAATAAACCAACAATTGATATGTATTCTAGGCAAGATTTATATTTAATAATGAGTAGTGTTTGTTCTTTTTTGCTAAAAATGAGAGAAATGTCTAGCCCAGAACTAAATATAACCTTGAGAAATATTATATTAAAAATATGTGAAAGATGACAACTATGAAAGAGACTAGAGAATTAATTAACTACATGATTGAAAATCTGTTGGACTTAAAGGATAACATAGAGGATTATGGGAACAATAATGATGGGTCTTTAGACAGAATAATAGAAAACATAGGGAATTGTGATAAGTTTTATGATACTGTAAAAGAAATAATATTAGACAATATCATAAAAACAAGAGAAGATGTTGTAGAGGTTGAAGAAACAGATAATGGTATCGAATTTAAATAAGGAGTTGAAATGAGCGAAAAAGGTATGGAAATAGTTATTAGACCTGATGGTGAAACTAATATAGATATGATAGGTTATTCTGATGGGACTTGTGAGCAACATGCCCAACCATTTGTAGATGCTTTGGGCGGGAAAGTCACTAGAGAAGCTAAAGAAGGCATAACTCAAAAGAATAAAAATAATGTTCAGCAAAAAAGAGGCTAAAAATGACAATGAAAAAGAATATGAATTCTGAAAGAATGCGTATCGTAAGCGATGCAGGGCATGAAGAAGCATTTCCAGTAAATTTTAGGTATGTATTAGGGAATGAGATTTATACTATTAAAGATTCTTATCGATCAGATAATACAGAAATGAGAACTGTAGTAAGCGATAGAGGGGATCAAACTATTATGACTGTTGCTAGTTTAGTTAAAGATGCCCAAGATGCTACTTTTAAGTTGTTATTTGACGGTAAGGAAAAAGAAAATACAGAAGAAAAGGAGAATGAAGATAATGATGCCTAAAGATGGTCAAAGTAAGTATGTAGATATCAAAACAGGTATTTCTACAAATAGAGATTCAGAGTTTTCAGCTTCTGTAGATTCTGGGGACTTTATCGAAGAAAAACCTATTAAACAGGAGAAGATAGAACCTAGGGTTGAGCCAGTTACTCCTAGGAATAAAACAGGAAGAAACGATTTTTGTCCTTGCGGAAGCAAAAAGAAATATAAAAAATGTTGCTTAAAAATCGTTGAAGAAATGAATACGTAATATGAAAGAATTAGAAATAAAAATTTTACCAACAGGTCAAATCAGATTTTCTAGAGAAGATCCTGAATTACAATCTTTATTAGAAAAATTGGTTTGCGATAAAGATATCAAAGAAATAGAAGATTTTTTCAAAGATTCTGAAAAAGTTAAATTACTATTCGGGGATAAGATATACTGTGGTTAAATAAATAAAATTTCGTTTTTCACTCCAAAAGAGCCTTTAATTTAATTATTAAGGGCTTTTTTTTATATAAATATCGATATAGTTAATGTATATTAATATTTAATAAAAGGAGAATGAAATGAATGAATATGATATTGTTATCAGTATTGATGTCGGACTGACAGGAGCAATAGTTATTTTTGAGGGAGATGAAATTCCTAAAATACATGAAATGCCTCTTCAATCTATAATTAGGAATAAAAAGAAAAAAAATATATATGATTACAAGGAGATTGTTAAGATATTAAAGCCTTATAAGGATAAAAATGTATTATATGGGGTGGAAACTCAAGGTGTTCGCCCTGGAGAAGGAGGGGTTTCTGCTATGACAAGTGGGACAGGATACGGATTCCTACAAGGAGTAGGCTATTCCTTTGAATTCGAAGTCACTCTTATCCATCCTAGAACATGGAAAAAGATATATCCTGAAATGATTACTGAAGAAGCCAAAGTAATGATTGCAGAGAAAAAAGTAAAATCTAAGGAAGCTAAAGTAATGTTGGCAGAGAGAAAAGAAGAGATTAAAAATATAAAGGATAAAGAACTTAAAAAGCAGTATAAAAAGGAAACAGATGATTTAGCTAAGGGATCTAAAAAACAAATAGATAAATTAGGTAGATCAATAAAGGCTAGTGCAAAAGCGGAAGCTAGAAAAATAGCTAAAAATATGTATCCTGAGTTAGAGAAAGAGTTTATAAGAGTCAAAGACGATGGAAAAGCTGATGCTACTTTAATTGGAAAATATATGTTAGATGCTCTTTAAAAATTAAATATTTTCACAAATTCTAAAGAATTTTAAAGGAATTTACTGATAATAAATATAATATATAATTATTAAGATACTTGAATACCCAATCAAAGTATTTTATAATTAAATATATTAAAAATTATAAGAGTAATGTCTTTTCCTTTATGGGTATTCAGGAATTAGATTTTACTCTTTTTTTTGTGTAAACTATGAAATATAAAACATTTAAATTTAAATTAGAACCCAATAAAGAACAAGGAGTTTTAATAAATAAAACTTTAGGTTGTTGTAGGTTTTTATATAATCAAATGTTAAATGAAAAACAAGAAAAATACAAAAATAAGGATGATTCAAAGCTAAAAACCGAAAAAGAATATAAAAATAAATTTTTATTTTTAAAAGAAGTTGATTCAGTCGCTTTGCAACAATCGAGAATAGATCTACAGACTTCATATAAAAGCTTTTTTAGAAAACTAAAGTTAGGAGAAAAAACTTCCATTAAGTTTAAATCTAAACATAATTCCAAAAGCTCTTATAGAACGATGAATGTTAAAATTTCGTGTGGTTATAATATTAGGGTAGAAGACGATAAAATAAAACTTCCTAAACTAGGTTTTGTTAAATTTAAAAAATCTAGAGAAGTTATTGGTAAAATTAAATCAGTAACAATATCTAAAAATGTATTAAATAGATATTGTATCTCAATATTATGTGAAGTGGAAATACAAGAACTACCCAAAATTAATAAAAATATAGGAATAGATTTAGGAATCAAAGAATATCTAGTAACTTCTGACAATTACCAAGTCTCTAATCCTAAATATTTAAGAAAGTCAGAGTTAAAGCTCAAAAAAGCTCAAAGAGTATTATTAAGAAGAAAGAAAGGTAGTAATCGTAGATTACTAGCAAGAAAGAAAGTTTTTAAAATCCATGAAAAGATTAGAAATCAAAGGTTAGATTTTTTACATAAATTAAGTTCCAAACTTATTATCGAAAACCAAGTAATATGTTTAGAGACTTTGAAAATAAAGAATATGGTTAAGAATCATTGTCTAGCTAAAAGTATTTCAGATGCTTCATGGTCCAAGTTCGTAGAATTATTAAAGTACAAAGCTGATTGGTATGGAAGAGATTTAGTCCAGATTGATACTTATTTTCCAAGTTCTAAGAAGTGTAATAATTGCGGAAATATTAAAAAAGATTTAAAATTAAGTGATCGAGACTATAATTGTAGTTCTTGTGGAACTACAATTGACAGAGATTACAATGCTTCACTTAATATACTTAGTGAAGGATTAAGAATACTAAACAAGAACTGTCGGGACGACAGGGATAGCTCAGTAAATATATAAACATTAGTTTGTAGTTCCTGAGAATCCTCCCCCCTTGTGGTGGAGGAGATTTCAAGTTAGATTGTTTAATTAAGGAATAAAAACATGGGATGGTATGACGATTACCGTAAAATTGATTTTGATAAGCGTAACATATTAAATGATAAGATAAAATATTTAGAGGTTGTCTCTGCACAATTATCTAAATTGGCTAAAGTTGTCTATCAAGATGCTACTGCTGCGAAAACAGCTAATTTAAATATAATAAATAGCAAAAAGATAAGTTCTTACCCTACTATAAGAGATATCCTTATCGATGCCGATTTTTCAGCCTTAGATAGCCCGTGGAAATTTGATACGATTTTAAAAGTTGCTAAAGAAAATATAGAATCTCAAATAATAGCTTTAAAAATAGAAAGAAAGAAAATTAATGATATTACAAAAGATAAAACAATAAAATGGAAAGGATGGGTATAGTGAGCGGTAAAAAAGATGATAAAAAAGATATTAATATTGTTCCGTATACAAATGACATTAAAATCAATTGTAAATTGTGCAATTCTGAGCACAGAGAGGAAGCAGAAAAAGAATACGAAAGAAGTGGAAATTATAAGGGAGTTTATAATTTATTAAAGAAGAAGGAGATGGCTATTACTTATCCTTCCGTTAGAAATCATTTAGTTTTTCATTATGGAGGAAGAGAGAACAGAGAATTACTAGAAGAATATGCTAACGATGTTAATCAGTGGTTAGATTTACAGGGTAATCCCGAAGAAGGTATTAGAAGGAGAATAGCAATATTAGAAAGGAGATTGATCTTATTAGATGCTTCGTCAGAATCTTTAACTTTAACAGAGCGAAGAAAGAATATTGAACTAGTGAAAAAGCTATGTGATACAATCTTATCCCACGAAACGAAATTAGAAGAGTATACTCAGGAATTAGAGCCGTTTAGACAGGTTATAGAAACTTTTACTAGCATAGTGAATGCAGAGGCTAAAAGTATAGAAGATAAAGCATTGAAACAGCAACTTGTGAAAATTTTAAACAAAATAATTATTGATTTAAGAAATGAGTTTAAAGATATGATGTAGGAGAAGTTCCATGGGAGAAACCTATAAAAGAGTTAAAAAAGAGAAGATGGCAAATATCAGAGTTTTAAATAAGAATAATGCTGTCGATAGAAAAATAATTGATAAATTAGCTAAAATTACCACTAATAAAAAATCATCTTGCGGTGGTTGTTCAAGAAAGAGTTCTAAAAAATGAAAAATAAAATTATAAAATTATTAAGAGAATTTCCTCCTACGTTCTTAGATACTATCAATCATCCTGATAGCATATTAGAAGAATTATGCAAGCCTAGCGTTCAGGGGAGCAAGATGATATTTCCTATTAGTGTATTAGAGCTTAGGGATGTTCTTCATGCGAATTCTATTACTAATTCAACAGAATTTATCTTATTTTCACAAAGTTTCGCAGATAAGCACCTAAAAAGAATTCCTATTTTTTTAGTATTAGATACAAAATTACTAGAAGAGGATGGCATAGAGTTCGGATCCGCTAAGATTTACGATACTAACGAATTATATATTAAAAATAGTTTAGTTAGAATTATTATTAACGAGCCCATCGAAGAAAAAGTTAAAAATGATATTTTCAATATAATAAAAGCAGAAAAAGGCAATCAAATTCCTTATTTAGTTTCTAATAGCGTTCCTGGAATTAGTTCTCCTTTTAATCTTGCTAAAGCATGTTATATTAAAAAAAAAGTTAAAATAGCTCAAAAGCAGATTTCTTTAAATAAAACTGAAGAAAACATTTTTAATTTTTTAAAAACGGTTAAAAAAGACCATAACTTGAATGTTCAGATGCTTGTTGCAGGAGGATGGGTTAGAGATAAATTGTTGGGCGTTGAGAATGATGATATTGATATCGCCATAGATATGCCAGGCTATGAATTTGCTAAAATGGTGTCTGAGTCTGCGGTAAAGTATAATATTAATCCTAAGGCAAAAGCTTATCAAGTTAGCCTAGATAAATCCGCTGACCCCAATGAGAGAAAATCTGAAGATGAGTTGATGGTTGGAGCTACATATTTATACGATATGAAAATAGAATTTGTCCCTATGAGGACGGAAACTTATCCAGATCCAAATAGCCGTCAACCTATGGTTATTCCAACTAATAATCCCCAAGAAGATGCCCAAAGAAGAGATTTGACTATAAACTCTTTATATTATAATATTGAAACGGGGGAAGTAGAAGATTATACAGGTGGAAAGGGAATTAAGGACTTAGGGGTTCAAGATAATACAGGGATATATTTAAGAACCCCGAAAGAAGATCCTACTCAAACTTTTTTAGAAGATCCATTGAGAATCTTAAGGGTTTTAAGATTCCATAGTAGATATCCTGGAAGTATTATAGATCCTAAAATTATAGATTCTATGCAAAGACCAGAGGTTTTAGAAGCCTACGATAGAAAAGTGGCTGGAGAAAGAGCCGGAGATGAAATTCTAAAAATGATGTCTTCAAAGAATCCCGTAGATTCTGTTAAAATTTTATTAGAAACAGGATTATATAAACATGTTTTTAAAGATCCTTCTATGGATACTATTCATTCCGATGGCATCCAAATGGATCAGCAAACTCCATTTCATATACATAATTTAATGAACCATACATTAGAAGTTATTAAAAATGTAAATAATATTATGAAGGAGAATAATGAACCTGATGAGATGAGGGGTTTAATTAATTTAGCATCGTTATTCCATGATTTCGGAAAGATGCAAGAAGGCGTACAGCAACCTCATCCAGAAGAGCCTAGAATGCAGTACTTAAAGCACGAAAGAGAATCGGCTAAGATGTCTGATAATATCTTGAAGTCATTAGGAATAGGGCAGAAGAACAGGGATATCGTTAATTTGATCGTATCTGAACATATGTACCCTCATGATTCAGATAAATGGGGAAAATCAGCTATTGGTAAATTCGTTAGAAGATCTCGAATGGAAGGAAAAGAGGAAGAACACAAAGATTTATGGAAATATATATTATACCATGTTAGGGCTGATCAAATGTCTTCAGATCCAGAAAGATATGATCCTGAACATAGCGAGAATATTTACGGTAGAGTCCAAGAATATATTGATAGACCTTCTGTAGTTACTGCTAAACCGTTATTAAATGGTTATGAAATTATGAATTTAATTCCAGAAGCAGATCCTAAAACAGGGTTTATTAAGTATGTTAATGATATTTTATTGGAAAGACAAGATGAAGATATTATTTCTACGAAAGAAGAGGCGATAAATTTAGTAAATAGTGAAATTAAATTTGAGATTTTAAATAGTCCTATATATATAAGGAAAAATGCTATGAATTGGTATAAAAAGACAAAGATATCTTATACTTTGAATGAAGAAAGTATAAATGATCCTGATGTTAAGGTTATGACTAGAGACGCTATTTTTCCTTATAAGGAAGGGGATAAAGTTAGAAAAAGAGGATTAGGATTAGCTGTCAAACAACAAGATGGAAGAATTATATCTCTAAAAGATAATATTCTCATCGTTAAGTGGGATGATGGATCTAAAACTCAATTCGACACTAATAGACCTGAAGTTCTTCATTCAATTTTGGAAAGAATATAAAATGTTACAAGTAGCCTATGCTGGCACACAATTAAATAGCGTTAATTTCTTCAATAATAATACTTTTGAGTATTTTGAACCTGGATTTAATTCGTTTAGTCCGTTAGAATTCTCTTTAGATAAGAGCGATAGTGTTTATTTTTCTCTTAGAAAAAGATCTGATACGACTGGTAGTTCTTTTGATGACTTATCTTTGATTAAATATGAATCAAGAGCTTTTGATATAACAAATGGAGAACTTATAGAATCTTTTATATTTGATTCTGATACTGCAAATAATTTAAATCCTAATTGGGACACTCCTTTTACGAGTAAAGAGTTATTTTTAGTTGTTTCTCCGAAATCGGCAAATAGAGAAGATAGAGTTAGGGTTATAGATTATACGATTTTTAATAGAAATGATTTTTTCCAAATTTCTTTTAGAATAATTATTAATCAGGTTGATGATAAAATTCATTTTTTAGTAGTTGACAATACTCATTTAGAAGATAGAAGGAGTCTTTCTTCATTGGGGGAGGGAGCTTTATTATCTGTTTCTACTGGTCAGAATTTATTAGGAACAACAACTTCTATAAATATAGAAGATACTGGGGATTCTCATGTTTTATTATCTCCTTTTGCTGAACTTAGAGAGTCTACAAAAGAAGATAATGAATTTTCTTACCCTTTAAATAGTATTTTCTATAATCGTAATGCTCCTAATAATGATGAAGAATATATTTTTACGATAGATAGCGTCTCTCACGATTTTATATTTGATAGTGTAGATGTTTTTCCTGTTCCTTCTTTTCAAAAGGTAGGAGTTGTTAGTATCGGTCAGAGATTATTAACTGATATTAAGTTAAAAAACAAGAGAGAGGATACTTCGTTAGTTTATATGGATATTAATATAGAGGGAAAATTAAGTTCTAGCACGAATACTTTTAGATTATTTTTTACAACATAAAAAAATGGCAAAACAAATTATAATAGATGGAAATGATATCTGCCAACCCCCTGTTTGCGATGAGAACACGGAGGTTGTTATACTTTCCGTGGTGGAAGGAAGTATAATTGTAAATTTCACAGTTTATAATAATGATGCCCCCCCTAGCCTTATTGCCGTGGAATATTCTATAAATAATAAAAGATTTGATAATATTCAAGAGACTCAAGGAGGCGATAGACCTTGGACAATAGTGATAGAGCCCGAAGAATTAGGATTAATGTCTATAAGGGCTAAAGTTGTTATTAATAATAGAAAATATTTTAGTAAAATTAGAACTATTCAAGTCACTAATATAATCAACCCCTCAAATACTTCTTAGTTTTTAAACAGGAATTTTAAAATGGCATGGTATAAGGCATCTAAAAATAATATAAATGAAAATGATTTAAATAAAATCGTCAAGAAAACTCTAAAGACTCATAAGTTTTTTAGTTCTTTGATGGATTTTTATGGCATTTCTTCCGATGATATAGATAACCACTTAACAATAAAGGTTAAAGAGTTAGATGGTAAATATGCTCAAGGAAATGGGAATGAAATACATCTTAATGAGAAATTATTTAATGAGAATAATTTAGAAGAAAATTTTCATTATATAGTTCATGAATTTTTCCATTGGTTAAAAAGAAGATCAGAAGATAAATTTTACTTTAATGATCCCGAAGAAGTTCAAAGTTTTGTTATGGCTATGGCATGGGAATTAATAAGAGGAAAAACAATTCAAGACATAAAAAGACTGTTTTCTCCTATTGTTTTTAAGTATTTTAATAATAAAGGATTGGCGGAAAAAATATTTAAAAGAATGTTAAATCAAGCCCTTTTTGTAAAAAAGACGTATAGTAAAAATGACTAAACAAATTATAGTAAATGGTTATGATATCTGTCAACCTCCAGATTGTAGTGACGACACAGAAGTTGTAATACTTTCTGTTGAACACTCTTGTTCTGTAGTAGTAGATTGGACTATTTATAATAATTCTAATATCCCTAGCACTAAACAATTAAAATGGTCTATGAATAATGAAGACTTAGATAATATTATTGATGAGGTTGGATTTCGTCCGTGGTTTACCAGTTTTGATATTGAGGAAAATGGGACTTTGTACGTTCAAGCAAGAGTTATTATTGAAGGAAAGGAATATTCAAGTGAGATTCATATAGAAGTTATTGATGATTGTATTAGTTCTTCTTCTAGCATCTCAAGTTCTTCTAGTAGCTTAAGTTCTTCTAGCAGCTCCAGTAGCTCTAGTAGCTCTAGTAGTTCTAGTTACAACTGCATTGGTTGCCCAGATGATTGTTGCGACACTTCGTTTTGGGACTCTTCAAATAATGCTTGGTTTTATGTTGAGTACCAGACTTATTTTGTAAAAGATCAGATAGAAATATATCCAGGTGTAGAAGGAAAAAGTTGTTCTCCGGTAGACGAATGTGAAGTCACAGGAGAACCTTTATTCTCTACTGGATGCGTTGGGACGGAGGGATATGTATGTGATAGATTCAGGGCTAATAAATCTGATTTGCCATTTTTAATTTTTGTCGATCCGCATTGTGATTTTTCTCAGGGAGGATCTACCGCATGGGTTCTTCGTGTATGTGGCCCTGATGGGGATGAAGAATGGATAGGAGGCGAGGAAGGATTATGCTGTCCTTTTTCTTCAGGTTCTTCAAGTTCTTCAAGTTCTTCAAGTTCTTCAAGTTCTTCAAGTTCTTCAAGTTTTTCGAGTTCTTCAAGTTCTTCAAGTTCTTCAAGTTCTTCAAGTTCTTCAAGTTCTTCAAGTTTTTCGAGTTCTTCAAGTTCTTCAAGTTCTTCAAGTTCTTCAA
>Ga0233415_10000640_pt1 | contig 16123 bp, 18 predicted proteins | sample Na_anoxic_12_MG_FD_188631 | JGI IMG/M metagenome (GOLD analysis project Ga0233415, IMG submission 188631) | Seawater microbial communities from Saanich Inlet, British Columbia, Canada - Na_anoxic_12_MG | ecosystem: Environmental > Aquatic > Marine > Inlet | place: Canada: British Columbia... | reverse complement strand
CCAGGGCTGCAGACTCTTAACCCCCTCAACTATACTGGCTACCGTCGTCTCAATCTTTTGGGCTATTATCTCCTGATTAGCCTCCGCCCAGGAGCGTATACGCTGGGCCAGCTGGATACCCACATCCACTAACTGTTTAAGCTGCGGCATAAGGGTTGTACCTATGGCGGCGGCGGACAGTTTAAGGTTATCTGTGAACGTGCTAAAACGCCCGGTCAGGGTGGTACTGGCTCGCTCCATGCCCTGATAGAACTTACCGCCCTCCGAGGTCATGGACTTAAAAGCCGCCGTAACTACGTCCCCCGTAGCCTCCCCGGCGGTTATCATCTCCCTGGCCTCACCCACGGTAATACCCCACTGATCAGCAAGCGCACCAAGTATGGGTACCCCGTTATTAATCAGCTGGTTTATGTCCTGCAGGGAGGCCTTACCTGCGGCTTGGATCTGCGCGAATGCCAGCGTAATACCGCTAAATCGCTCAGCGTTACCTCCGGCGGTATCCCCCAACATCCTAAGCGTGGGTATTAAGTCCTCCTGGGTGGCTGCCTCGAATCCTAATAGGGTCTTGGTAGCGTCTGAAAGGTCCCCAAATTCAAAGGGTGTAGTCGCCGCAGTGGCATTAAGATCAGCTACGGCTTTTTCAGCGTTATCGATAGATCCTGTAAGTGTCGTAAAGTCTGATATGGCGTTTTCAAGTAAGGCCGCCTCACCTATGATGCTACTAATACCTGTTTTTAATAGCCTGATTCCCCCGCGCACTACATCTGCCGCCAGGATGCCCTTAAGGACCCCCCCAAAAGTAGTACCGCTTGAGGAGGCCTTTTTAAAGGCCGCGCTCGTATTATCACCGAACTTAGTAGACGCAGCGCCCATAGTCTTAAAGGTGCTGCTGAACTTATCCTTAGCGGTGAATGTAGTGAATACGGAAAAATCAGGCATCAGTTATACTATCCTCTACGCATTTGTTTAAGGTGTCGTGCCAGTCTGACCAGTATTTAAGCTCGCGGTAGGGCATCTCTTTTATTTCGCTAGGCGGCACCTTGCGGTAAAAGAGATTACCCATATACTGGTGTACCCGGTCTACTACACCTGCATGTACAAAAAACCCAGGCACTCCGCTACGCTTATATCCACGCCCGTAAGCTTAGATATGCCGGTCTCGCCCACCCCAGACATAGAGCCGAGCAGGGCATATATTTTGCCGTACTGGTCGCCGTCCTTTTTTCCCGCCATAGCGGTTTTATGCTTACCGCATATCTCGGCGTATACAAGCTCGTCACCCGTTCTCAGGTGCTGGGTGATCTTAAGGCCCTCGTCCTCTTTGATCTCCAGACGGCCCTTAGATATGGCCTTAACGAGCTTATTACAGGCGGTCTCGAAAAGATCTTTCATTGTATCGTTTTCAAAGTCGCCCGCGTCCAGGTCGTAGTAGCCTAGGAGCATTTCAAGCTGACCTCTGGCTACCTCCTTACTTATTACTGCATCTGTCATAATAACCCCTCTGTTATTGTGGCTATGCGCCTAAAAAGGTGGCCCAGTCAGTAGCTGGGTGCAACTGAATTGTCGCTCTTAACTCTTCTGTCTCGCGGTTCTCAAACTCAATAGACCCGGTAGACCTGTAGACGTCACCGCCCGCAGTCTCGTAAGACATGGAAAAATCGCTAGTCCTTTCGGCCAGCTCCTTAAGTACCTCGCGCTCCGCACCGTTACAGGCTACTACTACCGACTCTGCCTTAGGTACGCGCTTGGTCATTTTACGGATATTGCGCCCGGAGGTGGGTAACCTGTCATTCTCCCACCTGCTTACGGTCTCCGTTATGTTGGTATCTGCCATGGCGTCAAATGTGACACCATCCAGGATAACCTTACGTATACTACCTGCTGTATCTGACATGCTCTAACCCTCCTTAGGATAACAGTACAGCTATACTTACATCAAACTGGGTGACGGTATCGATAATGCCGCCCTCGCCTGATAGTATAACTGGAAAAATGTTATCAAAACCGGTGCTACCGTCCCTGATTGTAACAGATAGGTTTTCAGAGGTAAAGGAGGAGTTATATAGCCATGCCTTACCGGCAAAAGCTACCGCCAGGGCGTTAAGATCATCCTTTACAGCGTCGGTATCGCGGGCCTTGAGCCTGTCCGTAACATTGGTGACGGCCAGTACATCCTCTACAATACTAATACCCTGCCATTTAGAAGCCTCGAAAGTCTCCTTAATATTCGACATGATATTCTGGAGTATAGATATATTACGCATAGACCTATATCCGTTAGAGGTATCGGGCACGCTATCGGGGTGGTAGAAAGTAACCACGTTCTGAAGCACTACGGCGCCGTTAGCTACCTTTGTGGGGCTTACACCAGCCTTAACAGCTGTATCCCTGCTATCATAGCTTGAGGTCCAGCGGTCGGCTATAGCGCCCGGGAAAACGTCTACCAGGGCGTAGCCTGTATAGCTCTGGGCCGCGCGGTCGTTATTGATACGCGCCATATACCCCATGGCCTGCGCTGCGATCTCTGACGGGTGGTTAGGCGAACCAGGTACGGCTACCACACCATTAGCCCTGTCAAGCTTACGCCCGTCGCCTAACGCAACCAACGCCGTAAGACCGCTGCTACCTGCTGCGGTATCTCCTGTGAGCACTCTAAAAGGGCGAGCAACCAGTTTATCATAAAGGCCAGTAAAATCATTGCCGGCGCCGACGTAAGCAGATATAGCGTCGAGAGTTGTAGTATCCTGGCCATATCCATGGACGACATCAGTAAAGAAATTTTCGTTTCCATCGTCGCCAGTACCGAGACCGTCAAGGGCGTCTGCTATGGTTGGTATGCCTGATCCGCTGGCCATATCTGTTATAGCTATTGTGAGGCCGGACGGTGTGTCCTGGCCGAATCCCTCATTGAAAGTTATTGCGATGTCGTTACCCCATGGCCCAGCGCTTACGGCTGTAAGGTTCATCTGGGTATCATCCACGCCGTCTATAGCCGCAGTTACGGGGAGACTTGGGTTAGCATCCACCGCCGCTATAGCCGCGAGGGCAACATTTTGTGAAGTCATGGACGCGGTAACGGTAAATGGCACCGCAATACCAGCGATATACATGTAAACCGTACCAGCCTCAACGCTAGAGGCTGTAAAAGCCACATCTCCCGTAGCCTGCACCGGTGTGTCTGCCTCTGCCTGAGGACAAACCCAGGTCTCAACCCCATTACCGCCTATGTAAGCCTGTACCGCCAGGCGGTGTATCATAGAGCCGAATCCGTACTTATCCCCGGCGTCCTCTGGACTGGTTATCAGTTCTGGCACCTCGTCGACTATACCGGTTATAGACGACTCATAGGTACCTATGATTAGTATCTTTCTCGTGACGTTTGAGGCCTCCGGGGTAAACTGCACATTCTGTACCCCAGCTCCTACGGCATTCGCGAGACTGTTAGCGCTCAAAGACATTATTATGCCCTCCGTTATGTGTTATCGACTATTACCCCGGTACTCTCTACGTCGTCGCCGTCTATGTCAATCGTAGTATCGTAGTACTCGGCGGACTCTGTACCGGTATCGCCTGTTATGGCTTCGGTAATGCGTAAATTTAACTCTAAACTACCTGTAAGTACTACCAGGGCGCCACGAGTGGTAGGCGTATCCTTACTTATGCTGGGCACCCACCGACTACTTACCGACCCCTTACTCTGCCCCATATCGTAGTTAAGGCCGTCCATAAGCACCTGGTATACTATACCGGCGAGCTCGTTAAGGCTGGTATCTGCCTCGTAGGTGGCCTCGTTATAATTGGCTAGAGCAGTGGCTAACTGTGCGGGAGTCGCAGAGGGGTTATCCAGAACAGACAACTCCCCCACAGCCGCCTTACTGACGGTCAACTCGATACGGTAAGTGGCATCGTGACCGACAGATCCGGTGTTACGTCCCGCTCTCTTGGAAAAATCGCCCCGTGAAAAGAACACCTGAACCTGACGTAAATCATCAAGGACAGTATCAGCGTTAACCGACTGCCTTTGATACCCCACAGTCTGATACCTGCCAGCCTCCGCCGCAGCCAGTATAGCCACAATAGAAGCCTGTACGGTCTCGAATACCATTGTCATGATTGAGCCGCCTTTTTAAGATACAGACGTATAAACCCTATTGATGCGCCCCCCTCTGGCGACTTGCTAGGGTCTATAAGGTGCGTTACTAGGTCGCCTGTACGGCTAGGAGTTATGGGTATTTTAACTGCCCAATTCTCGCCTGGTCCCGGAATCCTGGTTAGGCTGCTGCGTCTCAGAGTTACCACGGGCTCGTCTATTACGACGGTACCACCTGTGGCCGGGTCCTCTACGACCGTATCATATAGGACCTGGCCTACCAGGTCGTCATATGTAACGCCGTCAGGATCTATAAGCACCACCGGGAGCGCAAAAGCCCCCTCAAGTGTATGCGCTAGGTCCTGCTCCGCTTGCTCTCTGAGATTAACAGCCATTATTTACCTTTCTTGGACTTCTTAGACTTCTTAGGCTCCTCTACTACTGGCGCCTTAGGCTCCTCTACTACTGGCGCCTTAGGCTCCGGTATAGCCTTAACCATGCCGTTATCCAGCATAGCCTTAGAGGGCTTAAAATTCCCCGGGAGCTCGTCGCCCTTGCGGTACTTTTTACGGCCCACAAGGATACAGCCCTTATCTTTAGAACATATATACATTATAAGAACCTCCTACGGGGGCCTAAACCCCCGATTTATGATTGTTACTCAGTTATAAGACCGTCCAGAGTGGCGAAACAGTCAGTCATAGTGGTAGCGAAAATTGGCGCCGCCTGGGACCTGACAGTAAACTTTTTGTCGTCACCTGATACATACAGGTCAAAGTAGAACATGCGTGGGTCAACTGCATGCATCTGGCCCTTAACATTATTAGGCATCTCCGGGGCCATTGGGTTGAAGCCCATAAGCTCCTGGTAGAGTGCGGCCTTTGCGGCGGTCATGGGTAGCACCTCCGGTGGTCCAAAATACCTATCGCAACGTGCGCCGCTGAAGCATACAAGGGCCTTATTTTCAGGCATGTACTTTGTAGATGTACCTGCGTCAGTGTCGTATACATCGCTATAGGTAAACATCCAGAGCTCATAGCCCTTAGGTGTCCTGAGTCTACCACGAGCGATAAAACCACCCTCGATAAACTTGCTGAACCTGTCAGGGACCGGGTTGTTTGTGGATACCTGAATAAGCTCAAACCTACGGTTATCCGCCTGATTCTGGATAACGTCATCATTTACCAGGGCGTCCATAGCGTCGCCGCCTATGATAGACATATCCGCAGTAACGTGCCCTGTAGACCTAAGAGACTCGCACGCGCCGTCAAGGTCACCGAGAATATCAGCACTAGCCTGATCCCATGCTACATCGACTGTAATACTTGTGAGGTCACTATTACGCTGGAAATCGTAGATAAGATCGGTATTTGTGGTGCCGCTAATAGCTACGTGCGTACCGTTAAGAATAGCGGAAGCCGCCAGGGTCTCGCTGGTACGTATAATGCGCTTTACGTTCTCCTTATGCTGGTTGAATCCGAGTATCCTAGCCCTATTAAGGCGAGTCTTAAGCTCGTACGGATTCTCACCAGCCATACGCCTAATAAGCTGGTCGCTTACTATGTCGCCCTCCTCCTCGATAAGGGGGTACTGGCGAGAAAAGCTTGTATACTTCTGCTCGTTGGTAGCCTTGTTACCGTTGAGAAATCTTGAATTTCCGCCCCTATGAATAAGGGCCGCTATTTTCTCATTTCCTCTGATGATGTCAATATCCACATTGCTGGAATCTGGATTAAAAATAGTCTGGGCTCCTGTTTCAGGACGGCCAAAAAAAGCTTGGAATCCTGTAGGTACGCCTATGATGTCACGCTCGTCAAACATGGCCGCCATAAATCTGGTGGCCGGGTCGACTGCTGTAGCTCCTAAACTGTTAGACATTATTCATACCCTCCTTATGCGTTCTCAAAAGATGAGATGTCAACGGTATCCATTGGGAAAATCCCATAGCTCTGCATAGCCTGTTCGATCGTCTTACCGTCTGACTGCAGAGTAGTGAGTGTGGCGCTGTTCTCGTACACGATCTGGTTAAGATCTACCGGACATGCACCGCCGATAAGTATAAGCGAATCATCAATATCGCCCGCTACAAGGTCCGCAGCTGCAATATCCTGGCCGACATAAATACCGGCGAAAAGCTGGGAGCCGTCTACGCCCGCAGGATCCAGAGGTACATAACCGCCGCCGCCCGCTACTGCTATGGTAAACTCGTCATCCGCTGAAAAGTCGGTAGTGGTACCCTCAGTAACAGTGAAAACAAGACCGCCAGCATTGAAAGAAGTTAGAAGCCCGTCGCCCACTCTCAGTGTAAGATTATCGGCCACTATATTACCGTTGGGGTCCGTCAACTTAAAAACACCACCATTAGTAACGGCGAAAGTGCAGATAAGGGTATAAGTACCTATGAGGAGGCCCGGGGCGCCAGATGCTGCCACGCCTGTTACGGTACCGTCTCCAACATTACTACCGCCTGCTGTACCTGTGGTGGGCACTACAGCGTTAAGATACGCCATTACTGTACCAAAAGCCAGTACCGCAGACCTGGCCGCATCCTGGAGGATAGTAAGCTGCTTTACATAGCTTATAGCCCCACGGATGAAAGGAACATTCGTGATATTTGTGCTTGCCTGAACTGACATTAGAATACCTCCTTCTTAAGGTCGGCTACCGCCGCCTCTATATCCCCGTCTGAGGAGATGATACCGGTATCTGCTACCGCGCCTGTGTTTATTGGCTCTGCCGGTACATCTGGGTTAGCTCCTGCATCAGCACCCTGTGCTGCCTGGCTGTTATCAGTCTCTTTCTGGGCGTCGTGCATTGTGGCCACGGCCTCAAGAGATGAAAACTCAGACTCGCCATTTACTACTTTGATAGCCAGATCCTGGATAGCCTTAGGATACTCTCCGCCGATAAAAGCGGAAGCCTTTTTGACTCTCTCGTTAACCTGATCTTTTCCAGACTGCTGGCCCTTTTCGTAGGCGGCGGTCTCTCTCGCTTTGACCTCGGCATCTAAGCCGGTGTCCTCTGCCATTAGGTCCTTAAGTCCCATAGCTTTTTTACCTCCTGTTAAATTGTTGTCGTTGTCGTCTTTAGCCGCTGGAATCACAGGTGCTACAGAGGCCTCCTGGCTATCACCAGACGCTCCCCCATGCCCGCCCGAAATACCGTTCAAAACTTTATCAATCATGCCTATACTTAAGGCGTCTTTCTTTTTATCGTCTGGGTCATCGGCTATAAATATATCGCCCTTACCATATTTAGCCCTAACGTCGGCGATATCTATGCCCCTACCCTCCGCTACTCTGGCCATAAATACCCGCTCTATAGCGTCTACTCTGTCCTGGATTATACCACGTCCCTGCTCAGAGTCAAGGCCGGGTGCTTTACGTGGGGCATTAGCGGATACTATACGATGCTTTTTGATACCCATCTTTTTAAGGGCGTCAGAAAAATCATACCCGACCACTATAACACCTATAGATCCGGTCTCAGCTGCGGGACCCATAGCCACAATCTCGGAGGCCTGCGAGGCTATCCAGTACCCGGCGCTGGCTATCATGCCGTGGTTTTCTGCGGTTATCTTCTTTTTTTTACCGCATTCGGCCACCATCCTGGCTACCTGGTCGCAACCATCCACGGTACCGCCCGGCGTGTTCATCTTGAGAGTGATATTTTTTACCATCTCGTCAGAGGTAGCGATACCCAAAGCCTCTATAATATCGTTATACCCTGTACCACCGATACCTAAAAACTTATCCCATGCGTCAGGGCCGTCTGGGGAGAGTGGGCCGGAGATATCTATAATAGCTGTCTCCCCGTCGACTATCATTATATCCGAGGGCACACGCTCGGACATGCCGCCCAGGGAGCCCTTAAGCTCCTCGGTAAGATTCTCTTTCTTGTCCAAATAACTTAAAATGAAATTAGGCTCTATCGCGTATATAGTCTCCATTATCTCTTATTACCCTCCGCTACCGCCCGTATCTCTACGAGCCCTGTTAAGTCGTCCTGTACTACGTACTGTGCCTCCGCGTCTCCCTCTAGCTCGTATACTACCCCGTGCTTATCTAGGCCGCCCCAGGTAAGCCTAGTACGTACGCCGTACTCTGACTTTTTATTAGCTGGCGTGTAACTCAAATCAAAAGCCCACTGAGCAAAATCTCCGTTTTTCTTCCAGTTATATTGGGTCTTTTGGATACCGTTTACGTATCTAAATACTAACCCCCTGGTAAGCTCCGGGAGGTCCCCGAAAGTAGTATCATCTGCCTCGTCCTCTGTAATCATAGTGAGGATAGATCGTCTCAGAAATATAGGTGTTATACCGGCCCTCAGCTTAAATATGCGGGGCGTTACGCTGCCGTCTACCGCCATATTCGTATTAATTTCGAGGCCTATACCCGCTGGGTATACAAAATCTATAGGCCTGTCTATCTCTATCGTGGTAGTGCCGGCGGTTATAACTACGGCGTATAAGGACCTATCCGTGGCTATTAATAGTACCTCGTCACCAGCTAATAACCCGTGTCCCACTACAGCCTCAAACGTATAGACTAGAGTGGCTGCGGTAAGCCCGCTAGCTACTGTGTCCTGCGCCACCAAGAAATTACCTAAAGTCTCCGCAAAAAAATTATCTATAATCTCGGTATCATTATCGACTATAAACACCTGCTTATCGCCGGGAGTGAACCGGCTATTACCCATGTAACTGCTATACGCCGATATTTTATATGTAGTCGGGTTACCGTTAGCGGATAATCGTACCTTTTTTAACCCGGTAGAGGTTATCTCTCTATTAGCTTTCGCCCCTAGCTCCTCCGGGTCGGTCCAGGTAGACCCGTTAATATTGGACTCGACACATAGGTTATATTTACCCGCATTATACACGTTAATGAACGTGGCGTACTCAGTGCGGCCCGAGTCTATCTTATCTGTAAGGTCCTGAGATACATCAAGTATTACATACCCTGACGCACTGGATATGTCCCCCTCGTAAGTGACTAAACCGTTAGGGTCGAACCCGTAACACGTAGGCGCCCACAGTATGCATAATACTATCAATAATCTTTTCATTCTATTACCCCCTCGTCCACTTCATACCATATCCACTCAGCCCTAATACCGTCGCCGTTGGCGTACCCAGTAAACAAAAAACCTAGTGTTTGATTAGGGCTTAATATAGTCTCGAATCCTTCAGGGCCGGTGCCGCCCTCCTTAGGACCTTGGCCCCAACGCTCCCGAGCATCAGGTAGCAAAGTACCGTAACTCGTAACTGCCGACGGTTCATAAAAAACGCCGCTGTATGTAGGACCTCTACCCCCTATAGCCTCCATATGCGGATTCAGGTTACCACTATGTAAACTGGATCCACCGGATACGTCAGGCTCTAGGTATACGTCGTACTGCGTTTCAAAATCACTACTTGGCACTCTTACCGCTAGATGTACCTCTGTAGAATCGTCACCGGTACGCGCATAAAAAAACCTAGTTTCCCCCGACTCTAGCCTTATATAGGTCCTGGCTCTCCAGGCTAGGCCCTCCTGCTTAGCTTTGTCGAATAGGGAGGAGACGGTTAGGCCAAACTTACCGGCCTCCGGTATATCCTTATTAACTACTGTTACAGCGGAGTTAAAAACAGACTGATTAAGTACTGCAGTACTGGTAGTTTTGCCGGCCCCATAGGAGACGGCGGGTAAGCATATGGAGAGTAGTACTATTAATAGGTATCTCATTTTATATAGGCCCCCCTCCAGAAATTTTGATCCGCTATAGACGCCACTACGTACAGTGGGTTGGTAGAGTCGTTATACTGCATCTCTTGAGACTCGCCAGGCCCCAGTAGGGTAAACGCGTTATTACCGTCGCTATCTACATCCGACTTACCTACGTATAACCATCCCTGGTTATCCGCATCAGCTGTTATCAGTATTACCCTGGTCTCCCCAGTAAACTCTACTTCTACCGGGTCGGTACCTACGGCCAACATGCCGCCGCCCTCTAGGTCCTTATACTCAGTAACCACAAATGTGGGGTTATCCGGGTCAAACCCGCCACCGACCCCAGGGCCTATGAGGGTGTACTTACTGCTCATGCTACAGCACCTTGTACAGGTTTATGGTGTCTGCCCCTACGTCGCAGGCCCCCTGACTCTGTAGTATTATGGTGCTGTCCGTTGTGGTTATATTACCTGAGTACGCCCCCGGGCTACTAAAGGTAACTAAAGATCCGTCCGTCGCCGTGGCTATCTCTATGGCCCCGCTATCAACCTCGTCTATGATTACCTCATAATACAGGCTGCCTGTTACGCCTATATCCTGGCTTATGCCTATGTCAGGTCCGCCGGATACGATACGCACATTATCGGTGTCGCCATCGTATATTAAAAACTCGGTAAGGCCCCTGGTGCCCACTACGGCCCAATTATTAAGCGTGACCTCTTTGTTACTAAAATCATCTATTACGGCCGTACCTGTAGTGCTATTTTTATCTCTTATGGTGGGCCTAGTCGGGCTACTACCGCCGGTAGCCGCCGCATATGCCGTATTAATTCCTGTGGCCCCACTAAAGGACCTGTTACCGTCATAGGCCCGGCCACTAAACTCTATGTCGCCGTCCTCCGTATAGGTAATCAGGTCTACAGATAGTAGATAGCAATGCCCGATAGTAAGCACGTCACTACCGTAGGTGAGGTTACTACTAGCGCCACCAGTGTGTGTAGCCTGGCTACTAGCTATAGCCCAGTTACCGCCCGCACCCCACGCAGCCGGACTATCAAAGCCACTATCTGGTATGGCCTCAGCACCTATAGTGCGCAGGGTGAATTCTGGATTAAGTAGCAACTGCGGCCCCATACCACGAGCGCCAGGGCCTATAAGCGACTTAATGCCCGCAGGTACACAGCACTGCGGGCCGCCGTCGGGGCCGATAAGCGCACCTATGCCGTGCAACAGTCCTATCATAGCAGACGAGCCAGGGCCTATTAGGCTCCCTTTTTTAAGAGAGTCAATACCCATTATTCAAGATCCACCCTTACAGACCCGGCCTTAGCCTCGGCCCATATGTATACGTCGATATCTACGCCGGAGGAGATTTTACCCCCTGGCTGCATCAGTGGCACAGCCTCGCTCTTATCCGTTGGGGCGTCTCCCCCAGTATCCCTATAGGTGTGGTAGTAATTGGGAGTTTTTATAAGTATATTCACCATGCCCGTCTGTACCGCCGTCGCTACCTTAGTCCACTCGCCTTCTGGGCACGCTACTATTACTGGATCAGCCATTACCTTGACCTCCTTTGTCATTCCAAGGGGGCCTTGGTAGCTCCCCATATTCCCTGGTTAATTTCGCTCTATTACTAGCCCCGTCGGAGCCATTAAGATTCCTTGCCACCATATCGCCTGTCTGTGCGCCCATTTCCATGTACGCCATATCCGCCTTAGCTGTTTTCATCGGGTCGATATTAGGCATTGGGGCGCCGAGCCACTTAGCATTTAGCCAGGCAGCACGCCTACGGGGGTCCATCCACCCTAACGCAGATATACGGCCCGCCGCTATCTCCTCAGATAACCACATTTTGTAGACTGGGTTAAGGAAGTCGCTAGCCATTTCATTACGCCATATCTGCGCCACCCGCCAGAAGAGTATAAGCGCTCCACGGCTAGCGCTGTAGTTCTGGTTAAACTTCATTAGTAGGACCTCAAGAGGCATACCGCTAGACGCCGAAAGGTAGCTAGTAAATGCGTCTACAAAAGTACTGTACCCATCAGATGGGGCGGAATTGTCAAAGCTCTTAAGGTCCTCACCCTCGTTAAGGTTAAACACCCCTACGCTACCTGGGGTATCTAGGGTTACCTCCGGTATTGCGGTATAGTCCACAGCGGGTCCGGTAGTAAACTGCTCGCCTGTGTCCTGCACTACTGCGGCGTCTGGCGTTGGTATAGATACGCCCCTGTTTGTGGCTATATCCTCAAACGGGTTTGACGACGGGTTACTATCCGATGGCTTTACATACATAGTTATGTTAGACTGATTGATAGCCTTTTTGATTTGAGCGCTTGTAAAGTCTGTTAGGTTTTCAAAGTCCTGCAGGGCGTGCGATATACGGCTATATCCGCGACCCTGGGCAGTGTACTCCTTAGTAAACCCGTGGAGCATAAAAAGGCGTTTAGACTTAGGGCCTACGCGCGGTATAGTGGTGGTTACATACTCTTTTGTGGCGGGGTCCTTATACCAGACTTTATATCCCTTTTCACGCCCCTGCGAGTCGCGTACAATGCCGTCGCCGTCAAAGTATGTAGCGTATGTAGATACATAGGCGTTACCCCTTATCTGGTCCGGGTCCATAGACTCGTATTGTAGGGGGTTAAGGAGCTCTCTATTAGCGCTGTAGAACAGCCTAACAAAATTATCGTTATCTCGTTGCTGGCCGATCTGGTAGAACCGCTGGAACTGGTAAAAATTCATTGTACCGCTACGGTGCTGCTCTTTACAGGATGCCCACAGGTTAAAGCGCTCCTCTACGTCCCTGCTCCAGTCCTCGGCCTCCTCCGCAGATATCCCGAGTATCCTAAAATTAGGTGTCGACTCCAGGAATAGCCCCGAGTCTACTACGGTATCCGCGTACCGGTCTACCAGGGCTCTAGCCTGCGGTGTCTCGTGGTATGCGCTACGAGCCGCGCGCCTCAGGGCGTTTGCGTCGAACATCTGAGCAGGCGCATAGCTAGACATACCATAGGCCCACTTTGCGCCGCCTGAGGTACTGCCATAGCTGCCGTAATACGACTGTGTTTTAACTGGGGTATCTTCTACTACAGGCTCAGACTTACCCCGCAACCACGCTAGTATACCCAAAGCTTCTTTTCCTTCTAAGGTTAAGGTTCATTATACCCTTGCCCTCTAGCCGCCTATATATGGCGTCTATCTGGGCCTCTAGCCTAGATATAGTGTCCTCCAGGCCTTTAAGGTCGCGGTACTTCATCTGCTGCGTACCCTCGCCGGTGTTAAGACGGTACTCCTCGACCTCTGTAAGGGACGCGTCGTATGCCTCATCAGCTTTTTCAAGCTGCGCTATTTTAACGGCTAATCGAGCCTCTAGCCGCGTCTTTGTACTAGATGTTATACAGGTCATAATGTGTAATAATAATCTAGTACTATCAGAATTGCAAGCGGTAAAATAAAGGACGGTCGGGAGGGAGTCGAACCCTCCAGGAGCCGCCGCCCGGTATCGCAGCTGCCCCTTATCACGCTATGGCTCTATATCCGGTCATCCCCATAGCAGGCCGTTACCCGTAGGCACTCGCCGACCGTTAGAATTGCAAGCCTTGTTTTTTACACAGTATTTCTAAGTACGTCCTGTGGTTCATCTGGGTTAGTTGGGCCGGTGTCGCACCTGCAGACTTAGCCGCCGCCTTGTAGTCCATTACCCTGGCGTCTAGCCACACGTCTGCAGCACATAACGCGTATACCCTGCAGTCCAGGGCCTCATTACGTCGGCCCTTCGGGCAATGAAAGGAGCCGTCCACCCGCATCTGTTCGGCTACCAGCATTTTAAAATATTTCTCTCCGTAGTCTAGCGGGAACTCGCAAAATCCAGGACGCTGCGGGCCGCCTACCTCTACTCTCGGTACCCGTAAGTTTCTATAGACATTTTTCTTATAATAATTTGTGGCTATCTCGTAAAGGGTCAAATCTGATCCGACCTTTAACGCCCTGTATCTCTTAAAGTTTGCATCCGTTAGGATATCGCCTTGCTCGCCCTTCTTAGCTTTGATCTTACTAAAGCCCTTTGACGGGAATATATTTTCCGCAGTCTTGGCAAAATCGTACACGACGTCCGTATAGATACCGTCGCCGGAATCAATGAACATCATAGTGCAAGGTATTACCGCCTGGTTATACCCCTCAAAATTAAGATTACCGTCCTGTATCCATTCAGTTAATTTTTCCCAGGCACCCGCCGCCGGGTCATCTATGGCCCCCTCGAATCTTTTATAAGCTATCGACCAGGTACGGTACTTTGATCCTATGCCTAGTATCTCCATTTCCAGGCGGGCAGGGTTAGCCGGGTCTTTTTCAGATCCTCTCTGAACATCCACCCCAGATGTGATATACAAGACGCCCTTAGGCACCTTACCAGACCTGTAGCCGCCCCTAAGCTCCAGGACCTTACCGGCGTCGGGGCTGGTACCGGTCTCCACAAAGGGTAGGCCCAGGTAGAGGTTAGTAAAAGAGCGCATACCATCCTTAGGGTCCTTAAGCGCCTTGAGGTATGCGTCGTACATCTCGGTCCAGGACAGCATACCTACCGGGCTGTATAGCGAGCTCAAGTGGTAACTGTGGTGGTACAGTCGGTCCGTCTTAGCGGTAGCCCTCCACTCACCCTTATTAAGCATCTCGTTTTTACTGTGGTTAAATACAGCCTCGTGGCAATAGTCGCAGATATAGTACGCCTCTTTAAGTCGCCCGGCCTCAAAATCTGCTTTTATGCACCCATATTCCGACTGCTCGTTCCCGAATTCCAGCGTTTGGAACTTACCACATATTGGGCACGGCACAAAATACTTACGCTGGTCCCCGTCCTCGTACAGCCCGGCAATTATGGAGTTATCGGTAGTCGTGGGGGTGGAAAAATTCATGATCTTTTTACGAGCCCCCCAGGCGTTAGTACGGGCCTGGCTAACATCCAGCCAATTACCCTCGCCGGTACGCAGCTGGGCGGGTGCTCCGTCTACCTCGTCCCTGATAAGTATACGCTTACTATCAGAACGGAGGCTAGCCGCACTCTGAGCGCTCGCCATATCCAGGGTACCGCCTATGTACTCCTTGCTAAAAGTCTTATCGCCAGAGCGGCGGGTTTTGGTGTTCTCTACCTGGGCGAATATCTTGTTACGATATCCACAGGAATCTATAAGCGGCTCAAGACGTTTGGTAGCCCATTTTATCAATAGCGATTCTGTAGAGGATATGTACAGTATCTCGCTAGGGCTCTCGTCCATCCAATACGCTATTACATTCTCCGCACATGCGGTAAGACCGACCTGGGCGCCCTTCATGATAGAGGATTCCCGTACAGGGGAGAACGGCCCCATATTATCCATGATCTCTACCGCGTAAGGGGTCCTGGAGTTACGCCAGAATCCAGGGAACGGGGTATTAGGCGGTAGAATGCGCTTACCCTCCACATACTCGCTAATCTTAGCGAGCGGGGCGGTTACTGGCTTCTGGTCATTGAGCCCGCGCAGGAATTGTAGATCATTTACGCCCAATGGTCCTCGCCGATACTATACTATCCAACCTATCAATTATTTTTGCTATCTTGTCCATCGTCTGTATCCCCCTCTATCTCCTTTATAAATTCATCCAGTAGCCGCTTTACGTGCGCCAGTATCATGTAGACCTCTTTTTCTACGGCCGCCTCTACCTTTAAAATCGTCTCGGTATCGTCCACACCGGTAATAGCTGCTATCTCTGGGGCCAGGTTGGGGCCCAGGGTTCGGAATTCGTTTACATCTATGGTGTAGAGCTTTGAAAAGACCCGCTGTACCAGAGCGCGGTCTATTAGCTCCCCCCGTTGCTGCTCGGTCTTTACCTGGATCTGCTGTATCTGTGAGATGACTTTAAGCCGGTCTGCTGATGCCTTAGAAAGTGCCCCCATACCACCCTTGTTGACCACATCTAACAAATCCTGGTCGGTAGGTGGTGGGAGCGGTGCCCCCTGGTCGTTATCAGGAGTTTTAGGTGGTTTATCACCGCTTGGGGTGGGCTCTCTATTATCGTAGCTGTTTATAAACTCTACATTTATAGGGTTAGTTATGTCAACCCTAGCGTTTTGCCCCGTACCGACTAAGCGGACCCTGCCAGCCTTTACAGCTTTGGTTATAGCGGGGCTAGACACACCCACCAGGGCGGCTAGATCTTTTCGAGTTATGAGGTGCATAGGTACGGTATTGTAGGAGTTTAACCAGGTTAAGTCAAGGTTAACTTTTAGTTTAACCCGCTCGGAATATTTCGCACCTGAAAAGTATCGAGCTGCCGCGACTGTACT
>Ga0233415_10000639_pt1 | contig 16126 bp, 5 predicted proteins | sample Na_anoxic_12_MG_FD_188631 | JGI IMG/M metagenome (GOLD analysis project Ga0233415, IMG submission 188631) | Seawater microbial communities from Saanich Inlet, British Columbia, Canada - Na_anoxic_12_MG | ecosystem: Environmental > Aquatic > Marine > Inlet | place: Canada: British Columbia... | reverse complement strand
ACTGGTTCAGCATAATGAAATAAAATGAAAATGAAGAGTATTTACCTGTATAATAGAAAGAGAGATAGATGACTGACAATTTTTTCCAAGTAGCACCATTTAAGATTTATAGTTCATCGGTTGATACCGGTTATGCTACTGAGATATCTGCTAGTTTCAAACCAGGTCTAGACATCACCAATATGAAGACAGATCGCTATAGCGATTTGAATGATGCTCCTGCACAATCTCCATTTACTTACCAGTATGTTGGCGGCAGTCAGTTCAGACACGTTCCTCTAAACGACGGAACAGATACACCTTCAACTAGACCAGAACTATTTCACATTTCAATGAGTGCGGGCATACTCAAAGTAATAGGACCAGATTCAATTGATGTCAGTAGACCGAGAGCATATTACTTTCGAGACACCCTCGCAAAAAGACCAATAAACATAGCAAACATCCAGACAAGCACTGGTTCAACTACCATTGGAAACTATACACACGACTACGACATAATCCAGACAACAGGTAGAACTTCAAACAATAGAGCATTTGTTGAGGTCACAGGATCTGGGTTCGCTCGGTATCTTACGACGATGTATGTTAGTGGGGCGAAAGACCCAAATAGGACATTGCCCAACTTTGATTTGACCGGAACGAACTCCTTTGTCTTCGTCAATCATTTTAATGCCCCAGGAGGCACTGACGTGAGTTCTAGGGGAGTTTTGGATACCTATGCCGAAGAGTATGCCCCAAATAATGCAATGCCCTGGAGGAACCGTTCAGTGCGCTCTGTGCTAAGATCAGATTTGACGAGGCACACACCAAAACCAGGGATGGGCATCCCGACTGAATACCATAACGACAACAGGAATGCAAAATTGAGACTCAGTTCTCCATCCTTTGCGGCATCAAAAGAATCGATTGCATCTGTTTCTTCTACTGGAATAATCGCCATAGATACTGCAAATAAAAATATTTATTATAGCGATCAAGACACCGGCGGCGATACAATCAGAATAGATTACGACGGTAATAGTTTTGAACAACTCGATTTTAATTTTTACCCGTATATGTATCCAGATGCGAATATTGGCAAATTATTCGTTGTTAATGGCGGTATCGAGAGCGGTTCCACTGATGCATTCGGAGGTTTTACCGCCATCGCTGCCGCCCCTGGAGTCATATCTGGTCTATCAGGCAATCCAGGTATAAAACTTTATTTTTCTGATAGTTCTACTGATCTGATTTACAGTGCAGATCTTGATGGATCCGGGGTGGTGTCCATACCCACTCCTGCACTAACTGACCCCAGCAAGATAGAGTATGATTCTTTCACTGGAAAGTTGTTTTTCCAGGAATCAACCGACAGAATAAGCATGGTGAACACAGACGGTACAGAGTATAGAAGCTTTACTATTTACGGAGGAGGTTTTAGTGATTTTACAGTAGATTCTCGTAATGGTCGGATTTACTATATTGACTCCACCTTTGCTAATAAAATATATACCACCAACCTTGATGGTGGACTTTTGACGCCCATCGGCGATGTCGGTTCAGACGGCAACAGTATTGCTATTGACTTAGAACTTCAAAAACTTTTCTGGTGGGATGGAACTATCTCAAAAGCAAACACCGAAAGTTACAAAGTGTTTGACAATGCTTTCGTAACACATGCCATACCACAGGCATCTTTGAGATATAGATGGATTCAAGATTCCGCCCTAACAACAGAGACACAACTACCAGGATACCAGCACAGTAGTTCTGTTCCTTTCGGTCCCTATGATGATATTGATTATGTATTATCTTCGAGTGACGGAAGAGGAGATTTCATCGGTATCTCGGGAACTGGATTAGACAAATCTGGCATTGCTGTTCAAACTCCTCTTGGTTCAGACTCAACGAACTTTCTGTCTAAGTCAGCTGGCACAATCTTTAATGTCTATAACGGACCATATCAGTATGCTTCCTGGAATCAGGTTAGAGATGGGTATAATCCAATTGTGATACAACTGGCGAGAGAAAGTATTTTGTCTTTAGCTAATGTTCGAAAGACAATAACCAACTCACTCGGAAGGCAAGTATCTTCGAAGAGAAGCGATGGAGTAACAAACTATAAAGAACCAGTAGTCAGTGACGATTCGAAACCAATAGTTCATCAACTTTATGTTAGACCAGATTTAGGATCTCCACAGCAAGTGGTATCATGTCTGAAATACACTCTCGCGAATAATCTCTCAACCTTTACCAGAAAATCAATAAGAAATAGACTCGGGATAAAATCGCTGCTTAAGGGAACCCTTTATGAAAAACTAAAAAATCATTATCTTGATCCAGATCAGGTGACCCAACCAGGGAACCCCGTCAGTGAGTTTATCGAGATGGATTATTCTCGCATCCTGTATCCTTCACCAATAAATGCATATCTAAACCAGACAAGAGAGAGAACAGATTACGAAGAGATTGTAGGAACAGGCAGCAATGGCTATGATAGGATTTTTGGAACACAAAGGACTTTCTATAAGTCAGATCAAATAAGAAGTGAAGACGCACCAAACTCACAAGGCAATTTTGTTGATACGTCTGTGTTTGAAGAAATTGATAAGTCATATGTCTTCGCTGACTCTATCGGGTTGGATTTCCTCGGCGATGCCTCAAGTCAGATCGTCACAGATCAAAATAATGGAAGCGAAGCTTTCGTTTACGGCACCGTCAATGCATCCGTCAGCACAAGGTTTTTGCAATGGACTGACGCCTTCGTAACATCTAGCATTGCTTTGACTGACATCTCTATGTCCCTTGAAGCGACAAAAGGCAACTATGCTATCACTCCCGCCGTTACACTTGAAAGCCCTGATGCCAATGAAGACCTGCTTATCCAATATAAATCAGTTGCTACCGGAACCATATGGAACACAGTTGCTACGATTACCCCGGCATCGCTAACTGCCGGAACTTACACTCAAACCCAAGTCAATTTTGATCCCGGCGAAGCGGTATATATAAGAATAGCACAAGAATCTTTTAGCGGACCCAACTTCGACAACTATGCCATCCGGAATCTAAGATTGATTGCCGCCCAATCAGATGTCAACAAACCAGCACTTAACTTCAACTCAATGGCGACAGATGGAATAAGATCTTTCCCTGAGAGTTCATCTTACAGAAATTATGATGGCGAACTGATGCAAGATTCAGACAGCACAATGTTTTCTACTAACCCACTTCCATCTTTATCTTACTTGGAACTCTATAATATTCGAGTGGGGGATAGTAGCAGCGGATATGTCGAGAGACTAACAGAACAAATCGCAGGCAAAAATTCTTGGTATGATACATACGACAAATATGCCGCTGACTTGCGACCACAAACGAAGAACAGAAGCATCATACCTGAGTTTAGAATGTCTGAGAACATTCCTTATTATGTTGTAGATAAAGCGGCAGACTTTAGAGCACCAAACAAACAGGTGTTTACTTTAGATGGAGCATCAATAACATCCAGTGCAGACACCAGAGATGCACTAACATTCAATAGCGAGTTCATCAACAGATATGTTCAAACACCGAACTCTGGCAAGTTCATCCAAATAGCAGAGGATCATGTAGAGGGTGAAGTGGGGCAGGTTAGCAAAGTTTCATTTACTTGCCGAGGTCTAAAAAAACTTCTTCCTTATAACGGATTTTATCCAAAAGATAGAGCAGTTCAAATAGGAAATGTTCTTAGTGAATCACTGGGCGGAAATGTCGCAGGTTCTTTTGAGGGTAGTACGACTTCTTTTCCGAAGCAGGGATGGCAGGGGATTGTAAAACCACTGATGTCTCCAGGAATTCTTTTTAACTCAATCAAATCTGGTATCGCAGTTGACTATCCAATATATACAGGTAGTGTTCCAGGGTTCGTACAGGGAACAACGAATACCCCATCTGACTTTCAGTTGGACATTGGACCAAACTATAGATTACCATTTGAGACACTATACAATCTAAAAGGAAATCTTCCGCAAGGAGAAGAGAATCCGATTAGGTTAGTTTCTGCTTTTATTACAGACGAAGCGAACTTCAATACCAATGAACTATTCAATTATAAATCAGTTTGGAGTGGAGAAAAGACATCACTATTTGAACTTGGTATGCACAACTTCCTCGCCGAGACAGTTGATTTCTTCCTGGAAGGCGAACAAGGATCATCGGGAGGAGGCAAGCTAACAAGTTTTAGATCTGCTCCCGACAACAAGTGGCAAGAATTTGAAGCAGGCAAATCTTACTATATGGATGTTATCCTAAGAGATACCGTCGAGATGAATAAGTTCATTGAGTATTCGGGCAGCGGAGAAATAGTAGAGAACTTGAAGTTTGGTGCCAGCGATGGCGCACTGAATGATCAGTTTGGTTATTCGGTAGATACGGTAGAGGGCGGACCAGGAGAAGGTATTTATGCTTTAGTTGGTTCGCCCAACGATACATCAGCCTACCTCTTCCAGAATAAGTTTGATACAACAGGGTGGCAACAAAAGCAAAAATTAACAGCTAGCGATGGCACTGTGGCTGGGTTTGCCTCGGCAGTTTCTATCGCTTCCGGCAGTGATGGTATTTATATGCTTGTTGGCGACTTGAATAACACTGAAGCAGGTCTTGGCGCCGGAGCAGCATATCTATACCACAGTAAAAGCAGTGAGCCATTTTATATTGACTCCGGCGGGCTAACAAACCAAAGATGGCAAACAAAAATAACAGCAAGCGACCTAGCAGCTTTTGACACATTCGGCTCAGATGTCTCTATCGATTTCGGCACCGATGGTGTTTATATGTTGATTTCTAGTCTTCAGACGAACGGAGCGACCGGAGCAGCATATCTATACCATAGTAAAAGCAGTGAGCCGTTTTATATTGACTCAGGCGGATTAACAAACCAAAGATGGCAAACAAAGATAACAGCAAGCGATGGAACTGGCGGCGACTTCCTTGAAGGAGTTTCGATAGTTTCAGGCACAGATGGCGTCTATATGCTTGTTGGCGCGCCCGGAGCCGATCTTGGTGGGTCGAATAGGGGTTCTTCGTACCTGTTTCACAGCAAAAGCAGCGACCCATTCTATGTTGATTCTGTTGGAGCAACAAATCAAAAGTGGCAAACAAAAATAACAGCAAGCGATGCTGCCGACAATGATGAGTTTGGGAGAGCAGTTTCTGCTGTTTCGGGCACCGATGGGATATATATGGTTATAGGATCGGCAAGAGACGATCTTGTCGGCTCGAATGAGGGTTCTTCATATTTATTTCACAGCAAAAGCGGCGAAACATTTTATGTTGATTCTGCCGGAGCAACAAATCAAAAGTGGCAAACAAAATTAACAGCAAGTGATGCCGCCAACAGTGATGAGTTTGGAATAGCAGTTTCTATTGTTTCCGGCACTGATGGGATATACACTCTCATTGGGGCGTATCTTGCCTCTTCTTCTCTCGGCGAAGATGCAGGCAAGTCATACATCTTTCATAGTCAAAGTGCGGGAGTCGCAGAGCAAATAATGAGTGCTAGCGATGGCACAGCAAATCAGTTCTTTGGTGCCTCAGTTTCCCTCATTAGTTCCTCTGTCTTGCCAGGTGATTTATACGCAACAATGGGGGCGACAACAGCATCTTTCGCTGTTTCTGGATCCGGAGCAGGGTATATGTTCGCCGGCGAATTTGGTTCTTTATCTGGCACAATCGGCATTCAAAATGTCCAACAAGATTACAAACAACACGGCAAACTATTTGGATTGGGATTAGGAGATGTCTACGATCCCGCATATGCAGCATACACACCACCAATGTTTTATGGTGCTTCAAGGGCGAGAGTAAAATTTACCCCATCCACGACGGATACATATACTCTCGATCAGGTTCTAAAGCAGGCGACAATAGAAGAAATAATAAATGTAGATTCAGATAGGGTAGCAACAGTAAATGGGTTTGCTAAGTCCCTTACTTCTCTACAAGATCAGAACAGAATGCCCATGAGCTCCTCAATCAATATGTTCGGCAAGTTCTTTGAACCAGGTGTAACATACAACCCGCAAACAGGACAAGCGACAAGCATTGATCAGATCTCAAACACAAATCCTGCTTGGGTTATCTCAACAAGATTTGAGAGTCCAGTATTGGATATGTCTAGTAGCAAGTATAATGAACTTTATACAGCATTCGCCGCTGATAGCGATATGGCAACCTCGTATAACTTCTACCCAGGTTCAATAAACAGAACAAACCCAAGAACGATGTGGGCAAGTTATGGTAAGACACCACCGCAAACTAAAAGAGTTACGATGGAGTTGGCAGAGTCATTCCCCAACATTATTGGAAATGAAACAACCGGATCTTTGATTGACCAGTGTGGATTCACCGCAGACGACAAGAGCATTGGCATTGTGCGAGGATCAAAGCGAATTCGAGAAGCGGTGGTGATGATACCTTACTTAGATTTTCCGATTGATGAAGTTACGACAGAAATAGAAGGAAAACATTTCATCTTGATAGACTCAGAAGATACGAGTAGATACACGGATCAAGGGAACAATCTTGATCAACTTAAGATCGCAGTTCAAGCATCAGAGAATGATGGAGAAAAGATTACAAAGACAACAATTACCAGAATGATACATGGGATGAAGCGCTTCAACATTCCACCAAATATGGATTTTGGATCTTATGACGACATTGATCCGTTTGTTATGTATTTCTTCTCGTTCAATCATACACTAGATCGAGATGACTTGTCTGATATATGGCAAGGTGTAATGCCTAAACCTGCCCTGAAGGTAGAGAAAGACATCATTAACATATCTCACGATATAAACAAGTTTGAGTTCTTTGGGAACATCAACGACAGAACTCTAATATCCAAGATGAAGTTTTTCGTATTCAAGGCGAAGCAGAAGGCGAAACAGAATTATTATGATATAACGGAAGATGCGACAGATGATAGCAGATACACATTTAACTTCGCAGCAGACGGGCAACAAGGAGCGGTACCGCACCCGAGTTACAACTGGCCATATGACTACTTCTCTCTCGTGGAAGATATCAACATTGAGGCGAAATATATTATTGAGAATGAAAATGTTTTATTCTCAGAAAACGAACCATTCCCTGAGATCAGGCGGAAGGCGAACAAGAAAAAGAAGAAGTCCGATTGAAAAAAGAAGGACAAGAGGTAATTATTACAAATGACATTCTTTGATCCAAAAGAAGACGTAATCGATGTAGAGATTACCCAGTTCGGCAAGTTCCTTTTGTCCAAGGGGAAGTGGGATCCTATTTATTATGCCTTCTTTGACGATGACATAATCTATGATTCCCAGTATGGCGGTGTAACAGAGGGGCAAAACGATATCCAGGCGAGAATAACTGGAAGTGCCAGAATGAGAGATCAATATGTTTTTAGTGGAATAGAAACAGAAATAAGCAAACTTATGCAGGTGGAGATGAATCCAGAAGCATCGGAAATGCAAAAAATAAGCATCCAAGCGACAGACGACAGGGAATACGCCTTGAGTTATCCCCTAGGCAGGAGCGACACAGGCAACCAAAACAATCCCGCCTGGGCGATAACCTTCTTCAATGGGGAGTTGAGTAGTTCTATACCATATAGCACATCCTCGCTCGGTGTGGTACCAAGGGTGCAGATGTTCGCTGACGATGTAAAGTTCTATACCGAGGCGAGGAATAAACTAACTGAGGATCTAGAGTTTGTCTGCGATGAAGAAACGGAATTTGAAGTTGAGGAAACCCTGGTTCAACTTGGTGAATCGTCTGATTCCCAAGTAGACCCGTCTGATCTAGTTTTTGCGAATAAAGTATATCCAGATGGGTCATACATTGATATCAAGGAGGATTATTTACTACTGGAGATGCTTGAGAAGAATACTCCGTTCGAGGAAGACAATATAGATATTGAAGTATTTTTGTACGAGGATAACATAGACACAGGAAAAGAAGTCTTGACTCCTCTTAGGTTTATGAAGAAGAGACAAGCAGTTGTGGATGGAATCCTGCTAGATGAAGATGATGATGAAAGAAACCAGCAGGCAGTTCCGACACCTGATTGCGTTGAATACTTTTTTAATGTGCGAGTTGATAACGAGATACCGATAGATGTGATGTGCAGGGCAGTGAAGGAGAGAACAGATCTTGGTCTTTATGCTCCTCCGATTGTATGCCCAGAAGAGTTCGAATTTGGGCCGCCACCGGATCCATGTCCACCGGTGGAATGTGATGAAAACGAGGTAGATCCAGTAACGACATATACAGAGGTTGATCCTACTTGCGACGACGGGAGCGAAGGCATATGACAATAAGCATACAGGGCAACCGTACCGTACTTCCGCTGACTAATATCAGGACAATAACTCTTGCTCCGCCATCCGGCGTCTCTCAAGATGGCGATGCTATGATATGTAAGATCAATTCCGTTACTGATATGAGCACCAGAGCAGCAACTCGCAAAATGACGAAGGCAGATGCATCACTCGGGGTGGCACTAATACAGAGCAATAATTCTACAATAACCGAAATCTTGTCAGGACTTAGAGGAGATATACTGAGGTATATTGGACCCGCCAACAACTGGCAAGGCACAGATAAATTTGACAGCCTATTACAAGACTACCTTACAGATAGGGGAATCAGAGACACAGTTGCGGACTTTAAGTCAAAGAACATGATAGTGAAGACAGCGAAACTATATGGTGACGGAAAAGGACCAACACTAGAAAAAATGGGCAACGACGGGCAAAAGATGATAACAATCCCGCACGAGTTTGACTTTGCTGTCTCATCTCGCACACCAAGTTATTTAGCATACTTTTCTTTAAGTTATTATGAGGCAGAGGATAATAATAGAGGATACGCGGATTCAAGCACACCAGTAAAGAATGATGTTGTTTTTAATAATGGTGTCTTGTCGGTTTCGACTTACTTCTATTTGTTGCCAAATGGTAAATACTGGCAGGGGCCCGTTGCCAAATCAGGCGGCACTTATATCGCTGCTGATAGGAACAAGACAAAACTAAAACTTAGAAGAACTAGCAATGTTAAAATCCAAGACTTCAGAAACAGGGACTTGATTGCTGATATACCGGTGATGGACGATTTCTTAAACGAGAAAGAAACAGTTATTAACATTAGTGCTGGAAGTTCGCCAGAAATAAGAGATCTTAATCCATCTAAGACGATGGACCATCCGTATGTGAGCGAGGCACTCATTTCTTCAGATGCGACGAAGAAGGCGAAGTTTATGTTTATGATAAACTTTGAAGATCTCATCTTCAATAACTCTATTTACGGTCATCTATGGAAAACGCCATATTCTGATGTTAGGCAAGACATACTAAGAAGATCTCGGATAAAGTCACTAAAGATTTTCAGGCACAAAGTAAAGCAGACTATTGGGAGCAATTCCATTGGAACCTCTCAACGGTATATACCAGAAAAAGATGATGTTCCGGCACTTATTGCCGTAACAGGTCAGACAGCGAGCAGTGCACGTATAGATGCCACAGACTCTATACAAGAGGAGATCGCAGTCCTCATACCTCTTGAGCGCGAATCTAACATTAGATCTTTTAATGTCTCTGACAACACCTTGCCAACCTCGGCCAGATCTCAGTATAGATATCATATTGAGATAGAGGCATATGATGGAAGCAAGGATTTTCTGAGGGATAATATAGCAAGACTTGAGAGTTTCTCACGGACGCTAAAAAACTATCTTACCGAGATATCTAGATCTACCACCGCATCAGATCCGCGATCATCTGATGCTTCCGTTATACGAACCGCAAAACGTCCAGAGGGGTACGATCCTAGATACAACAGATTGACTCCAGATTTCGCATCAAAGATGAAAGCCAAATACTGGGAAAGTATATTGTCAGGAAAGGAAGATTTCCTAAGTGTTGTTAAACTGTTTTCTGCACCAGGATCCATTAGTATAGAGGCGATTAATAATTTTATAGTTTTGGCTCTTGATCCAGTTAGTACAAACCCGGACAATATATCGTCTTTTGAAGATCTTCTGGGGGGCATTATATCTAAGATGAATCTCTCTGTTGGTCAGTCAGGCGGAGTATCTTCCAATCAAAAGTCTGAATCTGTATATGGATCATCGGCTAGCAAAAATGTTATCTCCGTTGTAAAATATTTCGGAGATATATTTGATTTGACAGATCACGAGGACGGCGGGTATGACTATTTATCGTCGGATCCGACAGATCCGACGGGATTAACAGATAGAAACACTCGTGGATTAAGTGTTGTATCTGGTGCCTCCTTTCGTAACCGAATACAGCAGGAAGTTTTAAAATACTATACAGATTCCAATCCGAGTATCAGCATAGATGGGCGCACGTTTTCTTATAAAGAGAATTATATGAGTTATCTTTCGCCGTCTCAGGTGGTGGTCGGCAGCCCAAGCGTGCCAGGAAATATTATCAACACCCTCAGATCTCAATCGGAGGATATGCTAAAAATAGTTGAATCGAAGTTTCTTGCTAACCGTGCTTCTCGGAACGCAAACGGGTTCGGAGTACCAGAAAACGGAAGGTTCAATGGCCTTACTGACGATTCTCTAGCAGGCAATCCGTCCTTCTCGGCAAATTATTTACAATCCTTTATTGCGCAAGGTTTTAGTCTGACATCCGCCTGTGAGGAACAGCAGTCCAAAGATAAAGATCACCAACCACAGATACCAATAACCGAGGATGACCAAGATGACGAGATAGATCCGAAGACTACGAATCCGCTCGGATCTCTTTCTGCTGCCGCTCTCGCACCTGCCGCTGTCTATGATTCCTTGATCCGTGCAGAACTTGTTTCTAGTCCAAAGTCGAACCATTCAAACTCTAGTGCCGCCAGAAAAAACAGTATAGGGCGATTACTAAATCAGCAAATATCAGATTTACCTAATCAAATAAAAGCTTTCCTCTTGACAGATTCAGCGAAAGAGTCTGGAACTGCGAAACTAAAAAACTCATCTAGGGTTAATATGGTTCAGGATGGTAGATATTCATCCACAGCAACATTCAATTATCGACTCCTGGCAAGGATAGAATATCTGGAAGGGTTTTCCCAATCCAGCGAAGGAGTAACCCTGCTATCCTCGCCGAAATGGAAGAGATTAACAGAAGCGGATTATGGAGGATTTGTTGGGAAAACAATTGTTTGTAGGATCATTAAATATGATAACCAGACGCTGAATGAGTGGGGATTATCAAGACCAGAGAGTCTCGATATGAGGATATACAATAAGTATTTCCTCTTGACTCCGGATACTCTGACAGGTGCACCAGAGATTGTCGTAGCAATCCCTACCCGCACCCGCGCCAACCGAATCAGTAAATCTCCGAATACCCGCACTAGGGGATCTCGCTTTACTGATTATTCTGAGTTTGGATCCACGAGATTTCCAACTCCGATTGTTCGCCCTCCCAAGCGAAAGGTAATAAAAGGCGCCAATAAACTGATGGAACTATCTAAAGATATCCGCTTTGACTCGGATGCACCCAACGGTCAGTTTTCATCAAAAAACGAAGTTGTTTTGGGATATGAAACTTTGCTTAAAGCGATAACAGAAGATGCTAAAATATCAGTTGTTGACGAGATGAAGATCAAGGCATTAGACGACTATGGACAATATCTCCCCGATGACTCTCTGGAACTGGTTGCGGAGATGAAGCAAGAGACGACAAAAGCGAGTAAAGATGCAACTAAGAAAAGAGTCAAAAAGAGTCAACTGGCCAGATCAAGAACTAAATCCCGAGGGAGAAAATAAAAGATGGGATCAGGCAAGACTGCTAAATATTCTAATGTGGAGTTGATAAAGGGTTCTGGAACGGGGGATACTATACCAGATCCAATTAGAAGACTCGTTGGGAGTTATTTCGTTGTGCCAGCTGCCAGCGAACCTGATGCCGGCGATCTAAAACTTGCTATCCATACCGCCGATATATTTTCTGGATATGTCGTGACGGCCCTAGACCACGGCACTAAGGAAATTGAGCTTTCAATCTCTGATTCCGATGCTACTTCATTCTTTGCCACGGTTTCTGACGGATTGTTTTATGAAGACGATTACTATAAGAGGGCAGTGCCTTTTGACAGAGATGAGTTGGAGAGGATCGGCGAGATAGGAACTGTTGCTGCCATAAATGTGGACTCTTTCTATAATTTTTATGCAAAGACATATGAAAATGTCATAGCAAATCCTGATGTTCCGGAGAACATTTTACCGAACTTTTATACTCTGTTCACAGAGAAGAATCACGGCACGTCCCAAGGAGGAGCCGGCAGACCAAAAAGTCTTGAAACTATCAACACGATTAGAGATAACTTTCCTATTAAACTCTACGATGAAGAAAATGTGCTGATTCCCCCATATGATAGAATGGGACTCTTGGATGCCATAAGCAGCCAGAACAATGCTAGATCCAGATATTTAGAATATTTTACCAGATATGCCAACTCAATTACGAGTATAATCCAAGAGACTAACACTGGCAGACCCGGACCTATTACTAGCATCCTCGACGAAGAGGGATACAAAACATTTATATTTGATTACCAGGGTGCCGAGCTACTGCGCCAGGATGTTACAAACGGGCAAATGTTTCCGATGCACAACAAGATATCCTTTTCTACTGATGTAAATGCGACATTTGCCAACTTTCTGGTAAGGGAAGGCGCCGAAACGGAACTGCTGAAGTTGGCAGCCACTCAGGAACTTGCAGCAACAGGCGAAACCATCAGGATAAGGGCCGGCAGATCAACAGAGGAGTGGATCCCAAACGAGCTCGGAACTACTGATGTTTCTAGGAATTTTAGAATATTTGATCAAATACCGATGGACTTTGCCCAGCCGGAGCAATTTATCATCGTAGAACCCAGGACGGAGATATATGAGTGGGCAGATTCTTTGACACCAGAGGCACTATCCCTGACTTCAAGAGGCGATTTTGTTTTTATAGGGTCACAACCTCGACCTCCCACTGCGGCCGATCTCGCAGTCTTGGGTGATAGAGCGAAAGAATTCATTGAAGATCTTGAAAAACAAGAAGGCAGGGATGTAGAGAGAGTGCTCAAAGGTGGCCCCGCATATTCTGAAGCAATATTCTATAAGATAGAAAAATTCGCATATGCAACCCCTGACTCTACTGACTCTCAATCGGTACCGATGTCGAGATACTACATACCAAACTCCACCTCTATGGATGTTTGTAACTTTATCGACACACAGGTAAAATATGGGAAGAGATACAAGTATGTTGTTACATCTTATGATTTAGTCATTAGCAGCAAAATAAAATACAGTGAAGTATCCAATATTTCTGAATTGACTTCTAACCCTATTGCCAAAGTACGAGTCCTTCCAGACAATTTTCAAAATGAGGCAGTTATAAGGAAAAATGTTATTGCAACATTAGATAAAGTTGTTGTGATGGATAATCCTCCGATGCCACCCGAGGTGACGATTGTTCCATACAAGGATGCCGGAGAGAAGATTCTGATAAATCTCAATTCTTCCGTCGGCGACAGAGACTTGCTTCCAGCTATTATCGATTCATCAGAAGAGATGAACATACAAATGTTAAAAGATTCTCAGCGAAGGATAGACGAGAAACTTAGGTTCAAATCTGACGACACCCCTGGATCGTTTTGGGTATATCGCACAACCGAGAAACCAAAGAGGTATCAGGATTTTGCTGGTCATAAAATGATGGAGATTTCAACAGGAGATATTTCCACATCTGCCGCTATCAATAGCATGATCGAACCAAACATAAATTATTATTATATTTTTAGAACAAGAGATGTGCACGGAAACTTGTCTAATCCATCTATAATCTATGATATCAAAATGAACGATACAGATAATGGTCCTCATTTTCTGGATATTTCGATATTAGATCTTGAAGATGTGGATCCACTAGAAGAAATGAAAGATGTGATGAAAACAATGAGAAGGTATATTCAAATATTGCCAACAGTGGCGCAAGGACTCTTGAATGTAGAAGCATCAGGAGGAGAAGATGGAATCGCCAATCTTGATTCTGTAAAAGATGTGCAATCTATTACCTTGGGTGTGGCAAATGAATCATTGTGGAATAAGAGATTTAAAGTTAGATTCACTTCCAAAAAAACAGGAAGAAAAGTAGATTTAGATATAAAATTTACCACAGAGCATATTTTCGACGACTAAAGCAAAGTTGAAACTATTTATCTTGATAGGAGAGTAATATATGGGTTTTTTAGACAATTCGGGAGATATAATCTTAGATGCGGTGCTAACCGACACAGGTCGCTTGCGACTTTCGAGGGGAGATGGTTCCTTTCGCATAGCTAAGTTCGCCTTGGGCGACGATGAAATCAATTATGGAAATTATAACATCAATGATCTGAGCGGAAGTGCTTATTACGATCTGGACATACTTAAGACTCCCGTATTTGAAGCATTTACCAACAACACCTCTAACATGAATTCAAAATTGCTTTCGATTCCGAGGACGAATCTTCTTTTTCTCCCGGTAATTAAGTTGAGCACAGAGCAATCCGACACGCAAAGATATTCAGATGCTAATGTGTCCGATTTGTTTCTCGTTACAGTGGATGACGATACCACAACAAAGGCACAGACATTTACTAGCACTATTGGTATTATATATGGCACAGCGACAAAAGGTGCTCAAAGAGTCAGACTAGATCAGGGATTGGATAACTCCGGGCAAGGTCCAGGACCATCCGAGCCACTGGATGCGGACCTGCTAGAGACACAATACATTGTGGAGATGGATAATAGGTTCGGATTTTTGTATGGTCAAAATGGTAGAAATCGTGCAGAGGCAAGTTTCGTTGATGACGATAACATTGCTAGTTATTTCTTGTCTTTGGGATTAAATTCAAATTTCGTTTCTACACTAGAGGCGAGTGACCCCGACGGAACAAATCTTGCTAACTCAAGTCTTACTGGACCAAGAGGCACCTCTCTTCGAGTGCAGGTGAAGTCTAGCATAAATCTTTCTTCGACAACTAACCTGTTTACAACGCTGGGGTCAACGATGACTATTGGGTCTGATACCTACTATACAATCGATACTACCATAAGAGTAACAGGTGCCACTACAGGATACCGGGTGGATGTGCCCATTAGATACATCAAATTGCAATAGGGGTTAAATAATGGCTACAGTTTTTAAAACATTCTTAAATAACGATGCAGCATCAACAAGAACGATGCTTCATGAATCAGTCCCAGTTACGGGTTCGATCATATCAGGTACATATGCCGATGCTAATATAAAGAACTATTCACACGGATTGTTTCAGTCGGTGTATGATTATCCATATCTTAGTTCTTCGGCGAATCACATTTTTGACATTACTTGTGGGTATGCTAATACATCTCCGCTATCTGCCTCTGCCACCACCGACGGAGTAGCAGCATCAGATATCAAAGACAAGATTAGTATGTACAACCAAATGGCACAAGTGTTGGCAGGGCACGATGTTGACGGCAATATTCTTAAATTCGATCAAGATGGCAACATTGCTGCCGGCGGCACTAAACTTGACGCTATCTATGTTCTAAACTTCGCAAGACTCTTGGCGAAAGACGAAATAAAGAAAGGGTCTTTTACTTTACAATTAGCAACCGGTTCGACGAGCGCACCTGTTGATTTTAGCGAGTTACTGACAGTATCAGATTATGGTGCGCTAAACACCTATAAAGTTAATTCTCCTGCTGCCGAATATGGAATATTATATACATCATCTGCCGGTATTAATGCTGACGGCACATCGGGTGTTGGGTTGCTGTATTATCAAGCAGGTATTGCTATCCTGACTGCATCCGTCTTTGATCAGTCCCAGTTCTATTCATCTGGAGACACCTACTCTGCATCGCTGAGTGGTTCTTCCATTGAATTAAACGCTGACGGAGTTAGAAACAGGATGTACAATGTTGAATTTAACAACACAACTGAACTTAACTCATCAATCTATTTCTGTCGTGTAAACCATAACGAATATAACTATAGTGCGAATCCAACATATCTGAGCAGTAGCAAGATAGTGGTAAAAGAGCAGACAACCGATGCACCAGTTTCTT
>Ga0233415_10000637_pt1 | contig 16152 bp, 11 predicted proteins | sample Na_anoxic_12_MG_FD_188631 | JGI IMG/M metagenome (GOLD analysis project Ga0233415, IMG submission 188631) | Seawater microbial communities from Saanich Inlet, British Columbia, Canada - Na_anoxic_12_MG | ecosystem: Environmental > Aquatic > Marine > Inlet | place: Canada: British Columbia... | reverse complement strand
TCCAGTAGTTCCAGTGGTTCCTGTGGTTCCAGTGGTTCCAGTAGTTCCTGTGGTTCCAGTGGTTCCAGTAGTTCCTGTGGTTCCAGTGGTTCCAGTAGTTCCTGTGGTTCCAGTAGTTCCAGTGGTTCCTGTGGTTCCAGTGGTTCCAGTAGTCCCCGTAGTTCCAGTGGTTCCAGTGGTTCCAGTGGTTCCAGTAGTTCCAGTAGTTCCAGTGGTTCCTGTGGTTCCAGTAGTTCCAGTAGTCCCCGTAGTTCCTGTGGTTCCAGTAGTTCCAGTGGTTCCAGTGGTTCCAGTGGTTCCAGTAGTCCCCGTAGTTCCTGTGGTTCCAGTAGTCCCCGTAGTTCCTGTGGTTCCCGTGGTTCCTGTTGTTTCAGGGATAAAAATTTGAAACGAATTGGAAACAAAACACTCCGAACAAGTTTGAACACCACTACCAGTGCCCCCTTTACCACCTTTGACAATTAAGCTTCCGCCGGACCCGGAATTGACGGCAATACTCGAGTTGACGCCAATAGACGCATTAATTAGGTCTAGTTCAGTGCAAGCCGTGCTTTGAAGCAAATTGACCCGCAAAAACGTAGTGTTAAAAGCACCCGTTGTATGCGAAGAACAAGGAGACCCGTTGTTAAGCTCCACGGAAGAAATACAGCCTGAAAGAATCAAATCGGAAACATTGATTTCTATAGGAATCTCCACCCAGAAAAAATCAACAAAACAGGTTGCACCAAAGCCTTGACGAAAAACATATGTCACCCAATCGTATTGAACGCCATCTTCAACAGTAGTAAAAACCTCAGTCGCATTCAAGCATCCCGAACCGCACAAATCAAAGCAAAACTTGCTGGAATCAATATGCGCAGAAAACAAGTCGTAACTCTGGTTCAACACCCAATTGTCCGACTGATGCATAAGACAGTCGCCTGTAAAATACAAAGCATCGATCTCTTCCGTGTCTGCTGGGAATTGCCAAGGTTGACCGTGATCAGCATTGCCCACCGTAAAATAATTTTGAATTGGAATGCTAATATTACTGGCATCTCTTTCAAGATTGTCAAATCCCCATTGATACTGACAATCGCCATTGCCCAAATCTGTGTAGCAATTGAACACTGGTTCTACCGCTTCGCCTGCGCAATTAGCAGTAAAGAACAAACTGGCCGGTGTATATCCGCTATCAAACGATAGTACTTTGCGGTCGCCATCCGGGCCATTTTCTGTCACGACAAACAACAGAGATTCAGGGCATTCCAAGGGATGCGCATTCAACAAATCTTGAATTAACGAGGACAAATCTGGGGTGTCATAACTAGTCCCCTGACTAAACGAAGGAACAGTCCACGTTACAGTCGCTGAACGAAAAGTTCTTGTCAGGAGATCAGCCCCTGAACAATCGGAAGGACTCAAAGAATCCTCTAAATATATGTCCACAGTGGCAGATTTAGAAGAGCTTTTTGCAGCAACCATTCGCAGGAATGTGTTAGATACAGTGTGATCTGTGCGAAGTTTGTTGCGCACTGAAAATCGGAACGCAGCGTGCTTCACTGAGCTTTTGCTTTTGCTTAGTTCGACATCAGACGAGGCGCAAGCCGTCTTGCTCCCCGTGACGTCCCAGTCATCCATTTCGTTGCTTAAAACGATTTCATGATTCAGCCAATGGCGGGCACAGGGGCAATCTCCCGTGTGAAATCGGGGACCAATGGTGGATCTCGCCTGAGAGACACATTGGATTGTCCCGCGCACGGGACAATCGTGGCAATCGTAAGAAGCGTGAAACACCGCATGTGACGGGCCATTTGTAGGTATTGCTTCCGTGTTTGGAAACATGGCAACAATAGCCATGTCTTCAGTCGAATTCAAGCACGCAGGATTGACACAAAAGCGCATAGGTTCGTGGAGCAAACTCTCGTCGCAAGCGTTTTCGGAAGTCGTGTTATCACAGGGCCAAGCACAGTCTGTCATTCGCAAACTAGCAGGATTTAAACAAGAAGGGATATTTAACGATACGTGCGTTACGTTTGACTGATAAAAATTGAAATAGAGGATGATTCCGGTGCTATCGGTTCCCAGAAACGCTTTGTGATTGATAAGTTCCCCGTTCGAACAGATGTCCGTGCACTCCCTGCCCGAGGAAGTGTCGTCTTGCAATCCTTTTATCGTCCAGCTTAGGGTGTCATTGCATAAATGGGTGGTTGAAAAGGCTTTGAGTTTCAAGGGGATTTCTGTGAAATTGTAGGGCTGTCCTCTATCTTCAGGCAAAGGGGAGAAAAAATTATCTGGACCAATGGCTACCGGAGTTACATCTGTAGCCGAATATCCCCACCATTGTCGACACATGCCATTCTCCAATGCATCTTGACAACCAAAAAGGGGCTCTACATGACTTGCTTGAACACCGTAAACAACAAAGAAAAAGTATAGTATCATTGTTTTCTTTTTTTTTGAGGGACTTCTTTTTTTATTGCCCACGAAAACTGTTTTTTCTTTCAGTCGAACAACGGACCAAAACTAATAACTTTTTCGTTGCAGTAAGGGCAGGCGAAAACCTTGTCGTCCTCTTCCGCGAGCTTCTTTGTCGTGGTCACGCACTCTTCGCAAAACATCGCGTGGAAACAGGGCGCGAGAGCTACCTTCCGCTTCTCCTCGGAGTCGAACTCCTCAAAACAAATGGAGCAACTGGGGCGCTCCGGCTTCATGTTGAGCGACTCCTTCGGAGGATCGGCGAGTTTCGGTTCATCCCACTCTTGGGCCTCCTCTCCCGCCAATTGGCGCGCGAACGCCTCGTCTTCTTCGATTTGGCGGTTTTGCTCAAATGCGCGATCCCACCATTCCTTCTGGCGATTATCCGTCGAGGAAGAATCGCCGGCGACTTTCTGTCCCTCCGTGCGCTTCCGCTTTCCAGCAGCAGAAGCATTCATCTGGGTGCCCGTGGCGCGCCTATCGACTCCTTCGGGAGCCGAATTCAAAGGGCAAGTCCGAGCGTTGTGCCCCTCCTTGCGACACTTTCGGCATTTCGGCTTGCGCTTCCGCGGCTGCTGCTGCTGCTCCAGTCCCGTGGAAGAGTGAGAATGGCCTTGAGGGGGCCCGGGAGGCTTGTCAAACTCAGGGCACCTCGACACGTGGTGACCCTGCTCTTTACAAAACGAGCATGTCGGCTCTTGCTGCTGCTGCTGCTGCAGTCCCGCGGAAGAGTAGGACGGGCCTGTGGGAGGACCCGGGGGATCAAAATAATACGACGAGGCGGAGGGTGAGCCGGGCTCAGCCTGTTGGCCGTCTCCGGACGACAACTCGCCGCGATGGCGTCGGCCGTCTCCGGACGACTCGCGGCGACGGCGTTTCTGCGGGCGCTCGTTTGCTGGGTTAACCCAATCCAAATAGCGAGCACGGGCGGCTTCGTCATCGGAGAGGGCGCCTTCGTCATCGGAGAGGACCTCATTCCCCGTCCGGGTGTTGAGCCCATGCAAATAGGTACTAATATCCGCCCCATCGAGCCCTGCGCACCAGACATGCCCGCTTCGACCGCATCTTCCGCACTGGCCCGCGGCGTCCGCGCTCGACCGCGGAGGAGATGCGGCCGGTGTGTCCGCCTCTGGCAGACAGTCGCAATCGAAATGGGGAGAGCGCCCGCATCCACTGCACCTCACACCGCTGGAAGAAGCGGGAGAACCCGACAGATCAATGACTTCTCCCACTCCGTCGGAAGAAGAATCACCTGCGCGTCCCCCCTCTCCATCGGAGGAAGAAGACTCATCGGAAAAATCCGATATATTTGGCATTTCTCCGAAACCGGCCGCTGACAGAGGTTCGACCGCGAAGTTGAAGAATGACCGGAGTTCTCGAAAGAGAGCGCAGAGACCCTGCTGTCCGAAGACAGTAAAAAAGTCAAAACCACTTTTTGAAACTTTTGTTTGCAGCCGTTTTTGAAAAAAAAGTTTTTTTGGGGAAACAAAAGGAAAAAGGCCGCACGGCTGCAAACAAAAGTTTCAAAAAAGTGGTTTTGACTTTTTAGTTGTCTTCGGACAGCTGGGTCTTTGTGCTCGTTTTCGTTCGGCTCTCATTCTCTAACTTCGCGGGTCGGAACGCTGTCTCCGCCCCATTTCGGAGTATTTTTCGGAGTTTTTTCCTTTTCTTTTTTTTTCGGGGATGCCTCGCTTGTCTCACCGGGCGGCAGCCCGCGGTGCTTCTGGGGCGGGACGCCGCACCGTGGGTTTGGGCCCCGGTCCTAGCGGGGCTGGCGTTGGCGCAGGCGCAAGCCGCGCGGGAGGCCACAGGGCTGGCGCGTTGCAGGCTCGCGTGGCCGAGCGTTTGTCGAACGCGAATCTGCCGGGGTCCGTGACGGACAATGTGGATTCAGAAGAATTGGTCTTCCGTTTGAACAAAGAAGAAGTCAGGGGACACACCTACGATGGCGAGGAAAAGCCCGTCACTTTTCTTTCGTTTGCTGGCATCGTCCCGTCCATCGACGCGCACCCAGATCACAAGGTGCTCTGCTCGGTGCAGTATTACGAGTCCTTAGATCCCTTGGACACAACGACGGACGGCGACCGGGTTGTGGATTTCTTCCCGCTGGGTGTGATAGATCCCGCCCGTCGTGCGGAGATGCGCCGTTGCGCGGAATTCGACAAATTCCAACAAACAAACTATCCCGACCTCGATCACATCGGGACGTGCGGCGACAAAGACTGCAAAGCCGACTCTGCGCAGGAGGGGCTTTACCAGTGGGCGACGTGTGCGCGCTGCAATTCGTGGTACCACGTGACTTGCGGCGGTCTACAGGCCAGAAAAATTGGCAACGACTTCTATCACGAGTTGGTCAACGCGGAGAACCTTGATTCGAAGGCTCTCGAAGACAAGCCTCTCCTCTGCGCGGTTTGTCTGGCGATCCCCGGGATTGGGCGCGCCGAAGCACAGGCCGATGCGCTTGCCATTGAGTTTTCAGACGAATCTGAGGAAGAGGAGGAAGAGGAGGATTAAGGTCCGTTGGCCTCATTAGGCCCCTTTTTCCATTCTTTTATTAAGAATGGATCGGTTTTTTCGGGACTGTTTCGCAATATGCCTTGTTGCAATCATTGCCACAGCCTTTGTATCATTTTTTCTTCTTCTTTCGGTCTCTCAGCGAGACACGGAGAATCTTTCCTTTTTTTCAATTCACGAGAACAAGACTTCGTATGTGAGTAACAATACACGATTCGAAGTTTTGAACTCAAGTCGCATTGCCCTCTATCTCAAACACAGTAGCGACGAAGTTTTGCCCACAGAGGGCCCCTGTTGCACCTTTCTTTACAATAGTGCCCACTGGGTGACACGTAACGAGCCCTATCGCATTTATCAGCCCCCTTCGAGCTTGTTTGTCAATGCAATTGTCGACAGTGCCCAATTGTGGACAGCCGCTTCCAACGGAATAAGTGTTTTGGGCACTGGCATCGAGTCTGGTCGCACGTTTTCTGAAGAAGAACTGGTTCAAATCGATAAAGATGAGAGGAACTTTGTGGCTGAAGCCAACCTTGATTGGCTTGGCGACTCCTCCATTCTGGCGGTAGCTAGGCTTATAATGGACCCCAATTTGCGTCATATTTATCAATGGGGCATCATTGTCAACACCCAGCAGAATATTGGCGATGCGGTTCATAATCCTGATAGTTATGACTTGCGTTCCATCATGAATCACGAAGTTGGACATGTCTATGGTCTAGGGCATCAAGAAGGTTGTCCTAATAATATCATGTTTCCTTACTTGGCCCCGGGAACGACACGAGGTCGGCAATTGGATTACAAAACAAAGGCCTGTGTCAGCGAACTCTACGATTCGTTGCCTGTGGATGGAGAAGTGGATGAGATTTCAGCGGGCCAAAGTATTGGATGGAGTGTTGCGTTACACTTGATCTTTATATTGTTCGTGTAAATGCTGTGTAGCAACAAGAAAACGTTTGTAAATAGGGATATGATACCCGTAAAACCAAATCGCAAAGAGAATAAAGGGAATCAAATATTTCCAGCTTGCCAAGATCACCTTTTTCAGTAAATCCACTGCGATTTGAATGAGCACATATCCGACAATAAGAGCTCCTGCCGCGAAGAGCAAATAAGAAGGACTTGCAGTTGCGAAGAACAATTGAGCTTCATTGTAAATGTCCATAATACAAACGATGCTGAACAATTTGATGGTTCACACCCAAACACTGTTCAATGGGAGTCAATGGCACCGGAAGCAGAAGCAATTGGTCCCAAATTGGACTGTCTTCAGCGACCCACTCTTCAAACGGTGTCGAATACAATTGCAACACAAACTTTTGCAATTGATTCAAGCGGTTTGTCTGTTTGCCTCGATAGATGGTGTTTGCCTCTGCAAGTTGCTTTTTAGTTGCCAAATTTTTTTTATATTGAAAAAAAGAATGCAACCTTTGGCGTGCTTCTTCCCCCATGGTCTTTTTTTATGTTGTGACTTAGCTCTATCGAGCCCGTTTTTGCTCAGGCTCATCGGATTCGGGGTCGCTCGTGGCCTCGCGTTTCAGGGATCGACTCGACGGGTCGGGATGAATCCGAGGAATCCAAGGAATCCGATGAATCCCTGGTAGGGATGAATCCGAGGAATCCGATGAATCCGATGAATCCGAGGAATCCGATGAATCCCTTTCTTCGTCAAATAAGTTTGCTGCCTGTTGAACAGCAATTTTCATGACGTCCAGGGGCAAAGCGCCAATGTGAATACCAAATCCTGTCGTTTGATCCTCGGTTGACTCTGATGTTAAAACAGGAATTGTCCCGGGCGGCAAAGCAAGAATGTCCCAGCAATGCGAAAAGCAACGAGCTCGTTCTTCCGCATCACTTCTACGTCGAATCATTTTGGAGAAAGATTCCACTCTTCTCCTCAACGATGGTCGCTCTTCGGGGTGGTCCATGAACAAGTCTTCCAAGGCTTTGAAACCTTCATCAAAGGCCAAGTGAAAGATCTCTTTTTCCGTCATGTCACCATCACGAAGCAAATCGTCGGGAGTGATCTCAGGATCGGAAAGCAGATCGCAGGGGTCTTTGGCCGACATCATCGCGTGCGTGTTCCCAAAATCAAATGATTTCAAAAATCGCATCTGTGCGACATTGAACAAGAGCCGGGTGTCGTTTTGGTTGCTATGACACCCATCGTAAAAAAACGAATCCAGCCTCAACGTCTGCAAAGTCGAAATTCGAACAATGTCGAAAAACTCTTTCTCGTCGTTCTTGTTCTCAACACACAGGGAAGAGCTATTGAGGCTCAATTCCTCCAAATGCCCGCCCAAAAGCAAACGAAAAAGTCCGACATCTGGCAAAAGCATCGGAGTAAATTGAATGCGCTCCAGATGCAACACACGAAGAAACTGACTCGCCGCAATGGACCTGAAAATGGGACCAATAGATGTATGCGACTCGCTGAAATTGCGCGACAAGACAAGCTTCCCCAGATTTTTCATCTTGGGAAAACAATCGGCGAATTGCTGCAACTCAGGACCGTGTTCCGCGTCACAACCTAGGTGGTTCGACGAAAGATCCAAGATCTCGATGTCTGACGACCCCAACGCATCTCCCAAAGCCGGCAAAGATTTGCCTGACAACTCGAGGTGGTTGTGAGAAATGTCAAATTCCCTCAATGCAAGAAGCGATTGCACCGCTGAGATCAATACAATGATTCCCTGAGAAACGCCGTTCTGGCCCGGCGGATAGATGCCCAGATAGGACTTGGAAATCGTCAGCGAGGTAAGGGAAGACATGGATCCCACCGCAAGCATGTAGATGAAATTCGTCAGGGACGCCAAACTCGCCCTGCTCAAGCTCACGCACATCATGTTCTCGAGAAAGAACTCTGATGTTTCTGCGAGCTCGTTGCCCACAAAAAGAAAGTCGACATGCGAGCACGATTGCAGCCTATCAAAGCACGAATCAAAGGTTTCCTTCACCAAGGAAACCACCGCGTAAGAAGGCGAAATCACTCTGAATCCCGGAATCTTCGACTCAAGTCGCAAGTGCACTGCGTCAAAACAGGGAGTCAAAACCACCCGAGTGTAAAGAGGAGGTGGCGGGGAAAACCGATAGTTAATGTATCGATGGAAATGTTGTATCACATCTTTCAAATAGGAGTGATACAACTCCAGCAGGGAATCGTCCCACTGTTGAGGGCCTTTGCGAATCCAATCTGCGAAGTCGCCAAAAACAGCTCCCTTTCTAATGAAATATCGGAAGAGCCGTTCCAAAAACAAGAAGAATTGTTTTTTTTCTTCTGGAATTCTTCCAAAAAAGGCTTCTCTTTTTTCCCCTAACGTCCAGTCCATGTCGAAACAATAAAAGAGAAGTCGAAAAAAGAATGAAAACCCCCCAAAAATACAATGGGGTCAAGGGTTCAGCAACCCGGAATCTTAGAAAATGACCGGAGTTCTCAAAACCGACCGGGTCTTTTTCAAGAAAAGGGGGTTTTTTCCTTGTATATTTTTTGAAATTGTTGTTTGCAACCGTTTTTAAAAAGAAACTTTTTTTTTAAAAATATCCATTTTTAAAAAATTTCAAAATGATTTTTTTATAATTGATCTGTTTGAAGAATTCGCAAAAAGTGTTTTTTTTGGGGACGCTTCATTTTCAAAAAAACATGAGTTGGGCGGACGTCGTAAAGGGGACCGCACAAAAGAAGGGTCCCTTGTCTTCAGAAGGGGCTGGGGGCTCTGTTTTACCAACGCTTCCTCCTTTGCCAGCTGCCTCAGATGATGGGGGTGTTTTTCAGAGGGAAAAACGACTTACCTATGACTGGGAACTTATTCCGGTGACTAGTTCTTTGTCGCCCTATCTATTGGTTCTTCTGAAGGATTTTGGGGCCCAAAAAACGTCCTTGGACGATGCTCTTGTGGAATTGGAGCGTCTTTTTTACTACCGTGTCGATTTGAATGAAACTGACGAGACGGGAGAAACGATTTTCCACAAATTACCCCGCTATGAGTATGATCATACCAATTATCCCTTTTTCGATAGGATTTTGGAGAGGGGAACCTCGAAAGCGTTGAATCGAGCCAATGCGGCGGGCGACACGCCATTGGGTCTTGCCATCCGTTTCCACAAGCTTAACATGGCAGCGAAGCTCGTCTCCCGTGGAGCCAAGGCAGACGGGAAGTGGTTTTTTCCTAGTGGCGTTTCCCATAGCTCGAAGCTTTTTGAGCTGATCGCGTGTCACACACCCGAATGTATATTGGGGCAGTGGTGTTCCTTTCTTTTATACAACACCTGCAGTGTTTCGCCGCGGCCAGCGAATGGTTCTAAAGACGAAAAGGAGCATTTGAAAGCCGTTGCGTTCTACCTCGAAAAGGGCGCCCAGCTCAACTGGCGGGGAGGTTTGCCTTCGGCCATCACTCAATGTGGCCAGTACGATGACGCTTTTTCGATTAAGATTTTGCGTATCTTTTGGGAAGAGAATTTTGTGCTGACCTATGCCGATGGGTTTGAATGCACCGTTTTGGATGTTGCCATCCAAAACAAATCCCTCAACATCTGCAAGTTTCTCCTGCACGTTGATGTTTCATTGGAAACTCTCCAGCATCCCTGTTCATGGCAAGCGGCTAAGGAATTTCCCGAATTTCTTGAGTTGCCAGCGGTCAAGGAATTTCTTGAGGGGGGGAGTTGAATAGTTTATTATACTCGCTCTTCGCGTTCCTCTCTTTTTCGAAGCGCTTCAAAATTGTAGTTGTCGAAATTTTCAATCCATTTTTCATACAGCTTGGAGGTTCGAACATCCTCTTGTTGATCTGGGTCGAATTCCAAGACATTGAAAGCCCTCGCAATGACTGTATACCCATCTTTTGTTTGTTCTTCTGTCAGCCCATTAAAAATTTTAACAAAATCACTGAGCAAGTCATCGTCGTTGTCCTTCTTAATTTTGTACTTAAGAATGCAAAACAAAGGGAAAATGGAAGCTATCCAAGGCAACCTTGAAATCTTTGCCAATTTCGTATGAAGTTGTTCAAGGTCATAATTTTGTAATGATAAATCATCGACTTGTTTTTTAAAGTCCGAATTCAGTTGTTCCAAATCACCAATTTCAACTGTTTGTGCTTCTACTTCTTCTTCGAGCTTTGAGATTTCTGTATTTTGCCGCGCTATCTGATCGCTTTGCTCTTCCATAAATTGCTTCAAAGCCTTATTTGAAGCTGTTAGATCCGCTACTTCAGCCATATGTTTGCTATTCAACTTAATCTTCGCGCTTTGAAGTGCTTTCATCGAAGTCTTCAGCTCACTGTTAGCAAGTTTTAAGGTGCCGATCTCCTCTTCTTTCTTCTGTAGCTTTTCTTCCAGTGCTCGAATAGGGGCAGCATTTGTTTCCAGTTCAGCAATCTCTGATGTTTTCGACGCAAGTGCTTTTAAGTCGTATACTTCTTTTGTCAGCCTTGAGATTTCTGTATTTTGCAGTGCTATCTGTTCGCTTCGCTCTTTCATCAATCGATTCAAATCCTCATTTGAAGTCGTTAGATCCGCTACTTCAGCCTTATATTTGTTATCCAAGTCGTCCTTCGCGCTTTGAAGTGCCCCCATCAAACTCTTCAACTGCTTGTTGGCATCTTTTAAGGCGTTGATCTTCCCCTCTTTTTTCTGTAGCTTTTTTTCCAGTGCTTGAATAGAGGCAGCATTTGTATCCAGTTCACCAATTTCTGACGTTTTCAACGCAATAAGTGCTGTTAATTCGTCTACTTCTTGCTGGCGACGACCTGTTTCATCTCGAATTGCGTTTCGCAAACCGCTCAACTCCCCCTCAAGTTTTTGCTTTTCGTCCTCTTTTCCTGAGATTTCTTCTCCAAGTTTTGTGTTTTCTTCTTCGAGCCTTTTCTTATTCCTTTCGAGTCCGGCAATGTCGTTTTCCAGTGTTTCCTTTTGTCTTTCCAAATTCTCTTTTTCTTGTCTAAGGCCTTCGATTTCTGCTTTTTTGGATTCTAGAGAAGCGGTAAGCGTGGTTTTTTCTTCTTCCAATTCTGAGATTTCTTTCCTAAATTCCTTTTTTGTGCGTTCATGTTCTGCGGTAAGATCATTCAGATCCCTGTTTTTTTGGTTGATAGAATTTTGAAGCGCTTGTTCTTCTTCTTTTTGACTAGCAATGCCTCCTCTTGTTCTTTCAAGATCCGCGAGCAATCTCTCCTTTTCCGCATCCCAAGCAGTTCTGTTTCTTTTCGATTGGTCTTCAAGTTGTTGAATTTGACTTTGAAGCGCTTTCAAATTTTGTGTCGCGTCAATTGTCTCTTGTTCGAGTTTTCCTTTTTCAGCGTTTAGAACTTTTTTGTCCTTATCAATAATTTCGCTTTGTTCTTGCCATTCTATTTCTGCTTCTTCGTAATCCTTGTCAATTTGTTCAATCAAAGGTGTTAGGTCCGCGATTCGATCTTCCATAGATTTTTTTTCGGCGTTCCTTTCAATCAGTTCGTTGTTTGTGAATTTTATATCTCTTTTGAGATTTTTAAGCTTTTGCTTCTGCTGGGTAATTTGCACTTTCAAATCTCCCTCTTCTTCCTTTTCCTTGTCAAACTCCGCTTTTTCCCTTTCTAAATTTTGCTCCCTATCTGCAAGGGCTTGCATTTGTTGCTCAAATTCACCTTGCGATTGCGGGTTTCCGTAGCCCACTAAAGACCGGAATTTAGACACCGTTTTCGCCCAATAACCTTCGCCGCTACCGCCTGTGCCAGGGGTTCCTTCGTCTGTTGAGCGAGTGCTTTCACCGCCGTTACCGCCTATGTCAGGGGTTCCTTCGTTACCGCCTATGTCAGGGGTTCCTTCGATACCGCCTGTGTCAGGGGTTCCTTCGATACCGCCTGTTTCTTCGTCGGATGAAAAGCTCAAATATTCATCTGAATCACTTGATTCTTCGGTTCGTGCTTGCTGGGGAGGCTTTGGTGAATAAAGGACGGGACCTCTCCTTTTCAGCGTCAGTCCGTTTGGTAAATAAGGATTCAGACGCTCGCTTTCTTGGACATTGAACCGAATCAGGACACCATTTTGAGCTCCGGGTCCTCGGCGAAACAATTGATACAATTGGGCTGGCATGCCATAAACATTGTGATCCGTTGTGTATCGAAAGTCTTTGGTATTGTGATCTGCGGGAACACAGCCGATATTATGCCTTGGTTTGCCGCAACACGGCCATTGATTCGAACGGGGATTAAAATCAGTGGCGTGTTGCTTGCATTTCCATTGCCCTAAATTGTCTATCTGGCGATAATAATGCCCATTGCGGCAATACAATGGAATTTCTTTCCACATTCGAAGTGAGCGTTTCCAATAGGGCTCGATGTCGTCATCTTGTCCTATTTGCAAACTTGACATCGAGGAAGACAAAGATGATTATGTCAGCCTTCAGGGGAGCTGCACTCATAAGTTGCACCTCGGTTGTTGGAAGGACACAAACGCGTGTTTTTGTTCTCCGCCTCAAGGACTTTTGAGCTTGGAAGAAACCATTAATGACCCTTTGCAGATTCTCACAAAAGAAGAAGAAATGCCGCCACCTGAAGCGGGGGCACTCACACGGCTTTGGGGCATGTTCACTAAAAAAATCGACTCCGCGGTCGAAACCAATGCATGCAATCTGATTCGCCAAGGCGTGTCTGTCGCTATCTTGCGCGAAAAGGGCTATAACGCCGAAGCTATTGTGGCCGAAGATCCCAAGATTGTGCCGTTGATGGCAAACAATTATTCAGCAGCGCAAATGCTGACTTTGGGGTTTACTTGGAAGCTTTTGTTGCGGGGGGGATTGACTCAAAAAACCTTTTCTGAGGTGTACAAAGAATGGGGAATCTCTTTTTTCGAAAAATTTGTTAGTTCTTTGGAAGATTTATTGGAACTTTGTTCCCAAGATATTTCACAGTTACCAGATTTGCATGTTTCTCCTCAAGACTTGAGTTTGAAACTTCGAGCTTCAGATTTGATAAAAGCGGGATTGACACCTGTTTCCTTTTTGCAATTCGGTTTTTCTGTGGAGGAATGGTATGAAATTCTTGGTCTGCGCGATATATCCTTTTTAGATCCAGCTACAATTGAGCACTGGAAAAATCAAGAAGGCAACAAGGCAGCTTTTGAGCACTACTTCCCTCTTTACAAAGATGCAAGCCATCCGATACGTCCCACCTTTAAAAATCGGACCACCCGTGGTCCACAAAATCGTCAACCAATTGCACGATCCATACGTTCTTGATTACTACATTCTTCCCATGTGTGTCATTGTCATTATCTTTTTTCTCTATTTGATTTTGTCGCGTTTCCAGAAAAAAGAAGTCAAAAAAGTTTCTTTCAAGCTTACGCGTCCCAAGGATTCAAAAAGCCAATAAACCTGCCCTTTTTCTAAGACACAAATAAATTTCGCGAATCAATTCTATCGGAAAATTTTTCCACAGATCGCTCTTTCCCGAAACTTCCCAGACAAAAAGAACAGCGCTTATTTGCTTCATGACAAAAGCATCGATTTTCGAAAAGGACTGGTGCACCTCGTTCAAGGAGGCGGCAATCTTCAGGGAGATGGAGGAAAAGTTCCCTTCAAAGTTGTGAAAGGAACAACCATTCCCCTCTTCCAGCAACCGAGACTCGTGAAGCCTCATTTTCCCCACAAAATCTTCTACCACGTCGTCCCTTTGCGCCATAAGACCGTTGTACTGGAAGTTAAGGCGTCTTATTGTGCTATTTTCTGCCATGAAGTCGCCCAAGATTTGCAATTTGACCACCGCGTGATCTTGCCATGCCCCAAAATCGTTCCATTTCATGGTAAGCTTGGAACAACAAGATGCCGCCTGCAATCCCTCGTGAAATACATAGGGATCAATAGAATCCAAAGGATTGGAGGATGACCTCCAACCCACGCTTCCTAGTCCATTCCCCGAAAGATTTAGTTTGGCCAGTTGCAGTGGTTTTAACAATGCAAGACTTGCAAAGGGCTTGCCCTTGTTATGGTACAAATAGTTTTCCGCAAGATTAAGACTGCTTATCTTTGTTGTTGCAATAGATGCGAAAATCAGGTCAGCGTTGTTGCCACCAATGTTTGTGCGCTTGAGATTCAGGGAGCGCAAAGTCGTGTTTTTTTTAAGAGCTCGCGTGAATTGTGGAAAAAAATAAGCGCCTTGGTTATCCTCCAAATTCAGTTTTTGTAAGCTAGAAGAAGCAAGAAGCGCATCAAAGTCTATATTGCATACCAAAGCTGAGTTGTTCGAAGAAGGGCTTAGCACAACCACTCGAACGTTTGACAACAACGACTCGCGAACTAAAACTGGCCCTGATTCTTCCAGATATCCCCGCTTCTTTTTTTTTCTGTGCATTTTTTTGTCCATCACGAATAGAAAACAAGTTCTCCCGTTTCCTGTTGCAGAAGTTGAATTGTGTCATCCAATGTTTCGACAACGTCCAAAGCGCTCGGCCTGTCGATTCCGTTTGATGCCAAACATTCTTTCATAATTCCGTAAAGGAATTTCAAATTGTCGTCTTGAGGATTTGATATTTTTGCAGGTGGCTTTTGATTGTTGTGTAAACACATGTAAATCAATACTCCCAAATCGTAAATGTCTGCTTTTCGGGTTGACGTTTGATCTTGCCAATCCCTTTTTTGTCCCCGATAGGGATCCAAATAATCCAAAATTTTAGGTTCGTTTGCCATGACAATTTTGTCAATAGTAAGATTCCCGTGACAAAACCCTTGCTCGTGCAAATAAAGCAAGCCCTGAGCAACATCTCGGCAGTGTTTGCATTTTTGAACAAGCGTTCCTTCTGTCTGCATCAGCATTTCGTAAGACCAAGGCACCGCGTAAACCGATTCACCCTTTTTTGTGAAACCAAGGCAAGGCGCTAGATTTTTGTGTGACAAATTCGTTGTTTGAAAAAACGAAGGGAACACCAAAACGTTTGCTTCGTGCCCGTAAGACACGGAGGTGTTGTTGGAAGAAACAGTGACATAAGAAGGCCAATGCATTTTGCTGTAGATTGAAAAATTGCATAACGGGAAACAACAACCAAAAAGAAGAACAAGTGCTGGAACAAACAATGCGAACAAAAAATCTGAATTCATCGTGCTTTTTGAATCTTCTTCCGTTGAACCTTTGTCTAAAACTCCAGTCGATGATCCTGTAAATCCCGTAGATGCCGTGGATCCCGTGGATGCCTTAGATCCCGTGGATGCCTTAAATCCCGTGGATCCCGTAGATGCCTTAGATCCCGTGGATCCCGTGGATCCCGTGAATCCCGTGAATCCCGTGAATCCCGTAGATCCCGTGAATCCCGTAGATCCCGTGAATCCCGTAGATCCCGTAGATCCCGTAGATCCCGTGGATCCCGTAGATCCCGTAGATCCCGTAGATCCCGTGGATCCCGTGGAAATTGATGTGGTCAATGAGACCCCACCGGAAGTTTGAGACGTGATTGGTTGCCATTTTGATCGGTATTGAACGCAACTAATAAACGTGTTCGAGACACCTCCTTCGACCTGTATGCTTATGTTTTGTGGAAATGGTGACTGAAACACATATTTTTGAAAGGAAAAAATAAAAGGATAAACAGAAAAATTTAAGGAAACTTCGTTGACGCGAACACTTCGAAACGAATTGCAATTGTCAAAAAGGGATAACCCTTCTATTTCTAAGTAACCTTCCACTAATTCGTGTGCTTCCGGGGGTTGCCACGTGTTTTCTGAAAACAAAACCTGTGAAAAAGAACCAAGAGTGTTCAAGTTCACAGAACTGGTTCCGGTGGTATTGCAATTCGCGCTTCCTGTCCACGGAATGCCTGATCCAACCAAGGACACGAATGAAGTAGCAAAAAAAGTCACCCACATAACTCTGAACAAAAATTAAGTTTGAAACGCCTTTTCACCACTTTTTTCTATTCGGGAAGAAAGGCACATGATTTTTTTCGAAAAAAAAATTTTTTTCTGGAGAAGAAAACCCCATATTACGATTTATTGCAATTTTGCGAGATTTCACTACTTGCAATAAATCGTAATATGGGGTTTTTGGGGCGAGAAAATTTTTTTTTTTTCGAAAAAAATCATGTGCCTTTCCCCCTCGGAAAAAAAAAAGCTTTTGTACAATTCTCGCTTTTTGAAAAAAAAAATTTTTTCTGAGGGAGAAAACCTCATATTACGATTTATTGCAATTTTGCGAGATTTCACTACTTGCAATAAATCGTAATATG
>Ga0233415_10000636_pt1 | contig 16153 bp, 16 predicted proteins | sample Na_anoxic_12_MG_FD_188631 | JGI IMG/M metagenome (GOLD analysis project Ga0233415, IMG submission 188631) | Seawater microbial communities from Saanich Inlet, British Columbia, Canada - Na_anoxic_12_MG | ecosystem: Environmental > Aquatic > Marine > Inlet | place: Canada: British Columbia... | reverse complement strand
AAACGCGTGAACATCCATTTGTTGAATTGCGCATCAAATCACCCAACTTTGATTGTATTTCTAATTATGAAAAAACGGGCGTAGATCTCTACGATTGTATTGATCGAGTAATTGATACGATGTATAAGCAGCTACGCGAACTGAAGAAAAAAAAGCATGACGGTCTCAAGCAAGTAGGGCGTCATGATGAATTTAAAAAGCAGCGTTAATGCATTTATTCTTCAGAGTCGCTACGGTTTGCATTTTCTGCCAGGGATGATTCAATCCACTTAACTATGGCAGTTTGCCCAACGATAAGCGAATTTATATAGGATTGAAAATAGCGGTGAGCATCGCTGTATTGTTCTAGTAGTTGTTGCATTGCTATCAGATTTGCGCGAGCATTTTCTAAACTATATTCAGTTGAATCTAGTGGCAACTGGGGATCTTCATCGTATTTGAGACCAACATTCTCTTGTAGATCGCTGATAAAACAGTTCCGCAGATCATTTTGCGTAGGCGTAGCCTGTAAGGATCCCAAAGCAAATAGGCAGAAAGATAGAAGAAAAATGGGCAGTGTAACCTTCATTTGTATAACCTCAATTTATTAGAGTGTTTCAATAAATTCATCTGGGCTTAATTCATAAAGCTCGCCGCCCCAGCGCTGGAGCTCTTTATTGTGAGCCGGATCATACACCAGTATAGTAGGCGCTCCGATCACTGCAAATTGCTTTTGTAGGGCAAGAGTAGTTTCATCTGCTTCAATATCTTCAATTTTTACCGTAATAAATTTTGAAAGCTTTTCTTGTACTCGCCCATTGGCAAATAGCTTTTTATCAATTGCTTTGCAAATTGAGCAATATGGTGCACTAATATCGATAAACATTTTTTTGTTTTCAGCCTGTGCAAGTGTGAATGCTTCTTTATAATCATGCATCCAAATGTCAGCTTGTTTTGTTCCAGAAAAGTAGATGTCTATTTGTTTATATGCTTCAAATGCAAGGTATACAGATAAAGCTATTGCAGCAATGCCAAGGAGATTTTTAATAAAGCGAGACATGCCGGATGTTTTGTTTGCATTGATAAAATAAAAAATCCCAATCGCGAAACTTAAAAGTACTGCGAGACATCCAATGATGTAGGCTGGAATAATACCTGCTAAAAAGTAAAGGCAGGTAGCGAGCATAAAGAATCCAAAAAACTGTTTTACATCTACCATCCACATTCCCGCACGGGGAAGTACTCTCAGTGACCCTGAAAAGGTACCGATTACAAGGAGAGGAATTCCAAGTCCAATCCCAAAGAAAAAAAGCAGGATAAATCCAAGAGCAGTGTTTCCAATTGCTGTTACCATTGAAAGTAATAATACGAGCCCAGGCGATAAGCATGGAGATGCGACTGTGCCACTAGCTGCTCCGAATAAAAAGATAGAAAGAAATGATCCCTTTTTAACATTGCGATTATTTGAACTTTGCATAAAGCGAGGCGTATACAGGTCGTAGAGCCCGATCATTGATCCAGCAAGGTATGCAAGAAATGCGACGATAGTAATAATAACGATTGGATTGCGCATGATACTACCAAACATTTTACCGCTTAATGCGGCGGCAGTCCCTAAGGTAGCAAACGTGGTCGCAATGCCTAATACATAGGTTAATGCTATAAAGAAATTGCGGCTAATTGATTTACTGCCCTGTGATTGCAAAATGCCGACGGTGATTGGAATCATCGGATAAATGCAAGGCGTTAGGCTGAGTATGAATCCAAGCAATAGCGCCAACAGTAATCGAATCCACCATGATTCTGTTTCAGTGAAAAGGGTGAGTAATCGTTCTTGAAACGTGATTGCTCGTTCTGATGAGATATTGGTGCCATTCGATGCGAATTGAGTAGTTTCCTGTTCATCTACCGGTGTGCTTTGCTCTAAATCAATTACATTTTCAAATTGCAGTGGAAACTGAAATTGTTGATTTTTTTTCAATCGAGAAACGGTTGCCAGGTGAAGCGTAGCGCTTTGTTCAGCAAGGTCGGAAAGAGATGCTTGTAATGAAAGCGTAAACGGCTGTGTGAACAGTTTTTTTGTTTGTTTGAACTCAGCATCGAACTTGTTTTTAGGCTCCTGTGATGCGCTCCATTCAGAAAGTGTAACATTCGGATTATCAACCGAAAATGAAATGTAATCGCTGTAGAGTGCATCTCCTTGAGCTATCGGAATGGAAATGGTCAGTTGGTAGGTTTGCCCATCTATTTGACGAGTATCAATTGTGGGCTGAGAAATGCTCCAAGAGAGGGGTGCAAAAAAAAGGGCAACGATGCCAACTAATAAGCGATTAAAGTGCATGCAAAATCCTTTAAAGCAGTAGTATGAATGGTACTTCATCTGATTACTCAGAATGATATAGTATATAGAATGATGGGCAGTTGTGTAGCTAAAAAAAAGGGGACCCGAACTTGGGTCCCCTTTAGTGTTCTTAAACTGAACTTATCTATTGTTATTATCAGGATGAGAGGCTTTTGGCGTCCCCTCAGTCGTTTGATTTACAACGGTTACATTCGTTTGTGCAGCCGGCTTTTGCGTCTTTGCCAAGTAATCCATGCGTGCTTTGTAGCGAATTGCTTCAGCTTTTTCACGTTCAGCTTGCGCTCGTTCTCGATCGGCTTGTGCTTTTGCAGCAGTTGCACGTTCTTGCGCTGCAAGTTCAGCACGTTTTTGTTCAGCTTTTTCAAACTGTGCCATTTCAGTAGCGTATTCTGGTTGATTTGCAGCAACATCACGCAAGTAAATTAATGCTTGGTGGAATGGCTCTGCTTGGCTGAGCATATTGTAATATTCATTCGCAATTAGCTCTCGATCAGAAAATGAGCGTGCTTTTGAACGAAGACTGTGAATGCGCTCTTGTAGGTCATTGGTATGCCTTGAGAGCGTGGTAGTAAAGGTTTTAAATGGGTATGTATACGCATCCCCATATTTTCCTGTTGCCTCACCACGTATTTGCATGCGAACAGCCTGCGCATTATTGTAATCATATTTGCTATACAGGCTTGAAAGCTCAGTCAGATATTCATGCATTGCAAAGAATTGAGTATGGCTATTCCAGAACTTGTTTACATGCTCAAGTTTGTCTGAAAGAGAGCGCATTTGGCCATAAATACTTTGCATAGCACCGTCGGTTTTTCCGTTATCGGAATCTTTATTGATTCGAGCACTCAAAAGAGATATTTGTTTTTTAAGCCCAGGAAGGTCTCTACCAACTCGTCTTATGAGTGGAAGATCTTTATGGCTAGTCAGTTCAAATAAGTCACCAGCTTGAGTTATTTTCATGCGATTTGGATATTTTACAAATTTGAGTTTTCCATATGTGTTATGCATACGGTTATACACTGATTGAGCGTTCGATCGAAGCTTCTCATTTGAAGGCGCTCTAAAAAGGCGATAGATACCATACCCGAATGCTACAATTGCTGTAGTAGCTACGGCAGCAACTCCAATACGCTGATTAGGTGCTGACTGGTTCCATATATCGATAGGTGAAATAGCGTTTATTTGTGTAGGAGCAGCAGTTACTGCAATAAGTGCTACTAATGCGATATTTCGTTTGTTTGTCATAGTAGATTCCTTGTGTTTAATATCTCTATTTCCCTTTATTTTACTTGATTTAGGCCATAAGCGCAAAAGGGTACAGGAGAGACTTTCTGTGCAAAAGAGTTGAATAAAGCCGTAAAAAGGCATAAAATAGAGGTCTTATCTGAAATTATACGTGGGGATATAGCTCAGCTGGTAGAGCGCACGCATGGCATGCGTGAGGTCACGGGTTCGACTCCCGTTATCTCCACCATACTTCGCCAAGGCTTCGTAGCTCAATTAGAGCGCAGTAGTATGGCCATATGATTAAACTGTTTACTTCTCTTGATTTTCCATAAAATATGTATCGAAGAGTGCAAGCCCGCCGAGTGCGCAGAATACTGCAGCTATCACAATCCAGGGAGATACATTGAAGTACTCTGGAAGGGTGATTTTAGTGAAGCTTTCGGTTGGTTTGATATGCGCTGTTATCCACGGAAATAGTTCTGCATAGAGTGCGGCGCCGGCAATCATTCCGAGCATGCCAAACCACATATCTTGTGCACCATCTGCGAGTGCACCCATGCCTGTGCCGGGGCAATAACCCATTAAAGACATGCCAATACCAAAAATTCCACCACCAATTACAGTAGACAAGATGGTTGCCTTACTGATTATCCATGGCAGTTCGGGATACCATGCATGAAGTGCATAGATGCCAATGCTTCCAAACGCTATGGCAGTCATAATCACTTTCATCACCGTAAAGTCACGCAAAAGCATTTGGCCAACAATAACATCAAATCGAGTAACAAGTGCTTTTCGGAGTAAAAATCCGAATATGATGCCAACGAAAAGACCGCTTAAAAGTGTTGATTCTGGAGCCAAAAAAACTGTTGTTTCCATTATTATTTCCTTTTACGTGAGTAGAGGATGAATGCTGTTGGGATACCGGTAGCAAAAACTGCCATCATGAATATCCAACTGGCAAGAGTAAGCTGCATTCCGCCTGTGATTGCGTGCCCTGAAGTGCATCCGCCCGCTAAGCGTGCTCCAAAAAGAATGATGACTCCACCCAAAAATGCACCGATGAATCGTTTTATTTTGCTTGGTCCAAAGCTATTTTTCCAAAGAGAAGGAACGCTGACTGACGTGATTGGGCCATGAAGTCTGCTTGCGATATATGATCCAATTGGAATGCCGACTACAAGGGCGAATTGCCAGCTGATCCAGTAAGAATTATCCAAATATTGAGAGTAGTATGCGTTTTGAGTAACGTATTCTGGAGCGAGTAATGAGAGTAGGCCTGCAGCGATTCGTACAAAGGTTGTTGATACGCCAAGCATGGCGTTGAAGCAGTAAAATGAGCAGACAGAAAGAATTGCAAGCAAGATGCCAACCGTATAGGCAGACCATTTATTTTTTTTAAGATATGAACACATGCTCAATCCTTAGAGTTATATAAGTGAATAGAATCGTTAGATACCAACTGATAAGAGATAACTACTGATGTAATAGTAGATCGGTATACCAATAAGTATATTGAAAGGGAGTGTAATGCCAAGTGCAAGAGGTAGATAGACTGCTTCTTGCGCTTGCGGTGCTTGTGAGCGCATAATTGCCGGTACGGCAATATAAGAAGCACTCGCGAGCAATACAGCAAACAGTACGAGGGTTCCTAAACTATCAACAGTTTTATATGCAATCAGAATACCCAGGCAGCCATTGATGATCGGCATGTAAAGCGCAAATGCTAAAAGCGCAGCGCTAAAGTGATGTATCGCAGATCGTTGTTTTGCGATTTTGATGCCAATATCTACCATGAAAAGTATGAGTACGATAGTAAATGGCCAAATTACCCAATTATTCAGATAATCAAGCTCGTACATATTGCTGAGGTATCCTGCAAAAAACCCAATGAAAATAAAGCTAATTTGCCGACAAAAAATCATTGCCTTACAAATATCAAGTATCGATTGAGCGAGTGAGGAAGTAGGAGTTTTTTGTGCTTGTTTGATAATCCAAAGCCCACTAAACAAAGCAGGGATTTCCATGATGCCTGCCGTTGCAGACATAAAGGTATCATAGGAAATGCTACGCTCTGTCAAAAAAGTGATTGCTGTAATAAAGGTAATGATGCTTATAGAGCCATATTCACTGGCTACTACGGCAGCGGTTTGCTCATCGAGAGAGGTTGTCTTTTTAAGCAAAAAGTGATGAATAAAGGGCTGAATAAATCCAATTGCTGCACCAATCGCTGTAAGCATGATCAAAGGAGGGGTACATTCATTGGCAACTCCGAGGCATGCGCCTCCTTTAAAGCCAATGGTAAAAACGAGGTATCCAGAGAGCATATTCATGAGCACGCGTGGAAAAGAGAGGCGCGTTGCTAATCCAATGCCAATTCCGGCCAAAAGACTGATAATTGCGGGGTTTAAAAGAAGCTGGAAAAATGCATTCATGTGATAATTACCTGTTAAAATAGGGGGATTAATGTCTACAATCCTAAAGGAATAGGTAAGATTTTGCAATGATTTCATGCAGGCTGTTGCATTCGAGGGGGAATAATGCATACTGTAATTAGTGGTATAAAGAGAGCCCTATAAGGAGAGGTATTATTTTATGAAAAAGTTTCAAAGAGCGAAAAGATTTGCTGGTTTACTTATAGCATTGGGGCTTTTAGCGCCAACTGGGCAAATTCATGCCTATAATCCAGAATATATAAAAAACGTCGGAGATGAAGCGCTTAAGGCATATTCTCTTATTGGAGAAGAGCAAGCAGTTGAAAAAGAAGCAACGTTGCCAACAGAATTTGGTGATTTTTTTAAAGCATTGGCCAAGCCATATGAATCTACATTTGTAATACCTGCCGAGCGAGCGATGCTTCAGCAAGCATTTGAGCAGCTTCCACTTGAAGAGCTTCCTCTCAAGCAAGAAGTTATTGATCAAGGAACAGTGAAAGAGCTGGAGTTGCTACGAGGCGGAACTCGTGCGGAAGATTCATTGATTAATCGTATTACTGAAACGACTGCGGGTTCGTATCTTTCTACGGTAATTGGTCGTAAATCAATGATCGAGGCAATTTCGATGCCCGTAGATGATATGGATCTTGTTGCGAGTCGTCAGGAAGCAATTAAAGTATTGATCGATCGTCCGGTGATTCGTAATCGATGTTATGCGCTGTTACAAAAAATGAGAGCAGCAGAGCCATACTTCTTTGATATGTATAAAAAAGATGGCCTGACAAAACCCGAAGAGATGCTGTATCCCAGTCCTTTATTGCAACTACTTGGGCTTGGTGAAGTGCCTGGAGCGGTAACGTTTGCCAACAGAATGACGTCAGCACTGGTTCCCTTTATTGGGGCAACGGCAGTTGCTGAAGCTGCATTTGCAGCAAAATATCCGAATGTTCGGGCTGTAATGGGACTTTACTCAGGATATTCAGCTTTAATGGTGACAGTATTAGCGGGACAACGAAAAGCAGTTACTCATATGATCAAAAATATGCAGGAGCGCTTGATTAATGTTGCTACCTTTGTGCGATCATCACAGGCATTATTGCAGTTTTTAACTACTCAAAAGGGCCTTGCGGGTAGCTTGCCGGAACTTAAAACAGCTCTTGAATTGGTGCAAGTAGGATCGCGAGCATCTTCTAAATTTAATTATCTTATCAAGCTATTGCGCAAGGGCACGTTTGATGAAGGTGCGCCTTCAGCGTGGTCTTCTCCGGGTAATGTTCTTGTAGCCTATAAGTATATGGTTGATAAAAGTGTTCGTGCCGAGTTTACACCGCTTATGAAGGTAGTTGGTCAGATTGATTCGTATGTAGCACTTGCGCAAAAAATGGTAGCGCATAAAGATCTTCCGGCTAAATTCTGTTTTGCAGAGTTTGAGACAGGAGAGAATACTCCAATATTGGATGCGCAAAATTTCTGGAATCCATTTATTGATCCACAAGTAGTTGTGCCTAACAGTGTGTCATTAGGAACTGGCAATGAACGAAACTTGTTGATTAGTGGTCCAAATACTGGTGGTAAATCTACGATTATGAAGGCATTGATGATGAATGTACTTATGGCGCAGACCTATGGTATTGCCCCAGCAGAGTCATTGAGATTCACGCCATTTAGTAAATTGATTACCTACTTGAATATTGCTGATGATACTGGTGCGGGAATATCACTCTTTAAAGCTGAAGTGAAACGTGCTTCAGAATTAATGGCAACGCTTGAAGCGCTTCCTGCAAATCAGTTTGCATTCGTGATGATTGATGAAATATTCACAGGAACAGCTCCTGATAAAGCAGAGCTGCTTTCGCATCAGTTCATGAGTAAGTTGAGTACATTTAAGAATGTGATTTTTGTAAATGCAACTCACTTTAAGAGGCTTACTGATCTTGAAAAAGAGACAGGCGGACAAGTGAAAAACTATCATACAGGCGTGATCACTGATGATGCTGGCCGTGTAGTTAAGTATACTTACCAGCTTGTGCCAGGGCCAAACGTTGTGAGTAGTGCGCAGCAGGTAGCTGAAGAAAGTGGTATTCAGTTTTAATACTGCTTACATGAAGAACTAAAAAAGAGGCGCCAATTACGGCGCCTCTTTTACGTATGTAGCTCTTAATATAATTATGCAATGCCGTTCATGCGTCGAGCAAAACCATTGTTTTTATTTTTATCTTTAGCAGAGACGAGGTCTTTTGCAGCTACTTGTTCGCCGAGAGCCCAGACTGTTTTAAATTCTTGCTCAAACTTTTGTATGCTTGTAGGATCATCGAGAATTACAGCATTTTCGCAGTTTTTTAAATCTGCTTGCCCGGTGGCATTAAACGATCCGGTCCAGAGTAGTTTCTTATCACTTATATTATTATAGAAAATCATAAATTTATGGTGCATTGTTTCAAAATTTCCGGGGCTTTGCGGATTGCGCTTTTTGGTTTTTTTGCGTATTTTGCCACCATTTTTTGCAATCAGTTGTAACGGGGAACAAAAATCCTCTTTGATATTGCTCTCATCTACAATAATGAAAGATTTTATTTTTTGTTTTTTCATTCTGGCTACGATTGCTTCTGCTGGTTTTTGAAGCGTGAAGCGAAACCATGCGCCAAGTATCCCTCCTTTTTCTTCGCTGATAAGTTTGATAAGAAGGTCTTGTAGGTCAGGTGAGAATTGGACATGGGGAAAAGTTAAGGCTACTTTCTGAGCTACATCGGATGAATTTTCATCTTCGCTGTCACTCGCCTCTTCTTTGGGGTTAGTTATTTGATCTGCAGCCGCTTTTCCCATTGGATATGCAGCATTGAAAGAAAGTAGCAATAATAGTGATAATAGTGATTTTTTCATGAAGCCCCCATAATGAAATAATTGTTTAAAAGAGTCTCTTTCATTGTGGGGAAAATCATTAGAAAGTCAATATTTTAGGGCCTTTTGACTAAAAAAGAGGCGCCAATTACGGCGCCTCTTTTACGTATATATTGTTATGTAAGACTATGTTGTTTTTGCTTCTAAAATTTTGATATTTCCGCTATTGCTTGTGAGGCGAATATCGGCATCACCTGTTCCGAGCTTGCCTTCTACTTGCCGTTCAAAATCTCTGCGTGTTTGGCGATCGAGCTTGCAGGTAAGTGGATTAATAGTTACTAAATGATCAGAAGTGAGGCGTCCTTTTTCTGTTCTACCAACAAGCTTAGCATTTACGGAGCTTGGAAGTGAAAGTGTGATGCCGCCTTGTTGTTGAGAGTTTAATACGATCTTACTGCTTGATGCTACATTGTTGCATGCGGTAAGAATATTACCTTTTTGCGTTGAGGCCATGATGCTCCGCGCTGCGTCATTAATGCGAATATCGCCCTTATTTGTAGTTGCTCTTACGTCTCCAGTAGCGCCATTGATTGCGATAGTGCCACTTTCTTTTGTGCGAGCGATAATCGCGTTATTTACATTATTCAGCTCAATAGGGCCATTAATTGTACTTGCTGCTACTTTTCCTTTTACTGCATCAACCTTAATTTCACCCCGCTCGGTGTGTAAATTTAATGTTACATAGCTTGGAACAATTAACTCATAATCAATTGCTCCTTTTGCAGCTTTATTTGTGCAGGCAGTAGTGAGAGTGAGATAATTTGCACCATCCGCGTCTTCGCGATTTGTTTTTACTGAAAACACTTCAAGATCTTCTTTCCGTGATGCGCGTTTAATCGCGCGCAAGCTGACTGAGTCTCTTCTCCACTCAGTAGTAACGTGAATGTTGCCATCGATGCCGCGAACTTTGAGGATTGTTGGTTTTCCAACGCGGTATTCCTTCTCAAAGACGTCTTGATTGGTATATTTACCAAAAAGAGAATATACTCGATCCATGGAAATTTTACCCCACGCATTGCAGGTTGGGCTTGAAGCAAGGAGAACAATGGTTAAAAAATATGAAATCTGTTTGTTCATAACTTTTCCTTTTTTTTAGGGACCCCACTGCATGAAGTCTACAAAAATTACCCCTCAGATTCAAAGAGCTCTGGCTGATATTCAAAAACAATACCCGGTGGTGCAGGCAATTTTTGATGAGATTAGCGCGCATGGTGGCCGTGTTTTTTATGTTGGCGGCATGGTGCGGGATCTTATTTTGGGTGTTCCAATAAAAGATATTGATATTGAAGTTCATGGTATGCCACTCGAAGAACTTGAAGCATTACTTAAACGATTTGGCGAAGTAAATCTTGTTGGCAAGTCATTTGGTGTGTTGCGTTATTCGGGGCTCGATATAGATTGGGCGGTTCCTCGCTCTGATAGTGGTGGCCGCAAACCAGAAGTTACACTCGATCATACAATGAGCATTACAGACGCATTTTCGCGTCGAGATCTGACTATGAATGCAATGGGTATTGATGTAAAAACGGGCGATCTTCTTGATCCCTTTGGTGGCCAAGAAGATATTGAAGCAAAACGTTTACGCGCACCCAATACAGAATTTTTTAAAGAAGATCCGTTACGTTTTTTTCGTGTAATGCAGTTTGTGAGCCGATTTGAAATGGAGCCAACTCCTGAGTTGAATGAGATATGCAAATCGATGGATTTATCAAACGTATCACGTGAGCGGATAGAAACTGAATTTGCAAAAATGCTGCTTAAGTCTAAACGGCCTTCGCTTGGTATTCGATGGCTCAAGGAGATTGGCGCACTTGAGACTTTATTGCCAGAGCTTGCAGCTACGATTGGTACTGTGCAAGGAGCAGATCATCATCCAGAGGGTGATGTGTTTGAGCATACGATGCAAGCGCTTGATGCGGCAGCGCAATTAAAATATGAAAATGATCACATTAAACTTATCGTACTTTATGCGGCTTTGTGCCATGATTTGGGAAAACCGCTTACTACGCAAGTCGCCCCTGATGGAACAGTTACGAGCATTGGGCACGCTGAGCAGGGATATCAATTAACGCGTAGTATGCTCAAGCGAATCACGCATAATAAAGAGTTGATAGACTCGGTGAGTAAGATGGTGAAATATCATATGTCTCCGTTACAATTTATTGATAATGAAGCTGGAGTAGCGGCATATAAACGGCTTGCAAATAAATTAGCGCCGCATGCTTCGCTCGCATTACTTGCGGATTTATCACTTGCCGATAAGCGCGGCAGAAATTCTGAAGGGCCAGAGCCATTAAAAACTGATTTTTCTGATATCGCCCTTTTTCGAAAAAAAGCTGAAGAGGCACATGTGTTAGAGGCGGTAGAGAAGCCGATTTTGCAAGGAAAAGATATTGCGGACTTGGTTGAGCCGGGCCCTAAAATGGGTGAGCTATTACGCCGCGCATATGAATTACAGATTGATGAAGGGATTAGTGATCCTGAGGCGTTACGACGTCGATTAGTTGAAATTATGCATGATAACTCATAGATTGATAAAAAAAGGAATGGTGCATGTTGAATAATCTTGTGGGAAATTCTCTGTGGTATCTCGTATATAATAGTGATTGGCTTTCAAAGGCGGTCATGATTACGCTTTTTATAATGTCCGTTCTTTGTTGGACGGTTTTTTTATGTAAATTTATTTTGCAACGGTTGCGTATGCGAGATGTGCGTCGAGTGCAAGAACAACTTCAAGCAGTTAGAACATTGCAAGATGTGAATGCTGTTGCTGCAAGTTGTGCGCATACAATGCCCGGCAGATTTCTTTCTCAAACACTTTTTGTGTTGAATACAATGAAAGAGGTGCAGCCAGATACATCCCGTAGAAATTGGGATTTAATGCAATATCATATCGATCAAACAACAGACAAATTACTTTCTTTAGAAGAATCGTACCTTCCGATACTTTCAACGAGTGCCGCTGTAGCAACTCTTTTAGGATTGTTTGGTACGGTATGGGGTTTGATTCATGCGTTTATTAGTATTAGTGAACGGCAATCAGCGGATATAACTGTTGTTGCACCGGGTATTGCAGCAGCGCTTTTAACCACGCTTGCAGGTTTGATCGTCGCGATTCCGGCGTTGGTAATGTATAACTATTTGATGAATCAAGTACGTAAAATTGAGCTACAGATTGTTAACCTTGCTGATAAAGTAAGCTTTATCATGCAGCAAGCATTATTGGGGTAAGTATGGCACGTCGCTCATTTCGATCTCGTCGCCGTCAATCGTCTTCTCAGCTTTTAGATATTTCACTTACGCCACTCGTGGATACTGCACTTACGTTGCTTGTTATTTTTATGATTACTACTCCTATGATTCAAAATGCGATTCGGGTTAGCTTGCCAAAAGGGCAGGCAAAAGAGGATGCTGATACTCAGCAGGAGCTGGTGGTATACGTTGATAAAGATAAAAAACTTTTTTTTAATGGATCAGAGTTTTCTGATGAGGCCATTGTCTCTGAGTTGAAAAAACGAGTGGGCGCTGATCAGGATAAGATGGTGTATGTAAAAGCTGATCAGGGAGTGCCGTACGGAACGGTGCTTGAGTTGGTTGATCGTATTAAGGTGGTTGGGGGTGTTTCCCACGTAGTATTAGCCACGCAAAAATACGCATAATGGGACAAAGGCTTTTTGCTTGATATTGGTTTAAAAGGATCGACAATTGAGGCTTTTTACCCTAGAATAATACCCAACATTGCGTTCAAAGCTTTGTTATTATATAATATTCTATTAGAAATGGGTGCTTAATGAGTCGATTCATTCGGCATATGGCAGCCCATTTTGCTATGAAATTCAACCGTAAAAAGCAGAAAGATTAATCATGAACAAGCCAAAAAAATCATTTCTCAACGGAGGTCCGCGAAATTTGCTCATTGGCACGCTTGTGCTTCTTGGGTTGATTTTGGTACTCCATACACTCACAGACAGAAATAGAACTATCCAGCCGGTTACCTATTCTCAGTTTTTAAATCTCGTTGAAAAGGGCGAAGTAAAACGAGTACATGTATCAGGTCAGGAAGTGCATGGTATTTTAAAGAATGACAGCCGATTTGAGACTACGATCGCAAATAAGAGTACTGATTGGCAGTTACTCAGAAAGCATGGAGTAGAATTCTCCATTGATAACCCAAATGGTGCCTTTAATATTTGGTATCTTTTGCCGTTACTTTCTTTGCTTATTACTGCATGGGCATTATGGTATTTCATTCGCCAATCTCGTGGATCTGGCGGAGGAGGCGGTGGTAATAATATTTTCACTATGGGCAAAAGCCGTGCGCGTCTTTTTATGCCATCAACTATCAACGTTAAATTTGATGATGTTGCTGGCGTAATGGAAGCAAAAGAAGAATTGAAAGACGTTGTAGATTATCTAAAAAATCCAGAAAAATATAAGCGCTTGGGCGCAAAAATTCCACGCGGTGTTCTCTTAGTTGGTTCACCAGGTAATGGTAAAACAATGCTTGCACGTGCAGTTGCTGGTGAAGCAAACTGTCCCTTCTTTAGTGTAAGTGGTTCAGACTTTATCGAAGTATTTGTGGGTGTGGGTGCAGCGCGAGTGCGTGATCTATTCCTGCAAGCGCGCAAGAATGCTCCATGTATTATTTTTATTGATGAAATTGATGCTGTTGGGCGCCAGCGAGGCTCTGGTCTTGGTGGTGGGAACGATGAGCGTGAACAAACGTTGAATCAAATGCTTGCAGAGATGGATGGTTTTCAAACTACTGGTGGTTCTGTAATTGTACTTGCAGCTACTAACCGTCCTGATGTACTTGATAGTGCATTGCTTCGTCCAGGTCGATTTGATCGTCGAGTAGATGTTCCTTATCCAGATTTAAAAAGCCGTGAGCAAATTCTTACGGTGCATGCAAAAGCAGTGAAAATGAGTGGTGAAGTTGATTTGCAAAAAATAGCACGCGGTACGCCTGGATTTTCTGGAGCGGATCTTGCTAACTTGATCAATGAAGCTGCTATTATCGCATCTAAAGAAAATAAAGAGACAGTTGGTATTGCCGACTTAGAAGAAGCGCGAGACAAAGTTCTTCTTGGTAAAGAGGTAAAAAGTATTGTACTTACTGATGAAGATCGCAGAGTAACATCATTTCATGAATCGGGGCATACGCTTATTCGTTTACTGTTGCCTGAAGATAGCGATCCTCTTCATAAAGTTACTATTATTCCACGAGGCCGTGCATTGGGCGTAACGCATGCAATGCCGGAACGTGAAAAATATACCACCACAAAAGAAGAGATGGTTGCAAATATCATGTCAGCATTGGGTGGTCGAGCAGCAGAAGAGCTTATTTTTAATAAGGCGACTACTGGTGCATATAGTGATTTTAAAGCGGCATCTTCTATTGCGCGAGACATGGTGTGTAATCATGGTATGGGCTCAGATCTAGGTCAGGTGATTTATGCACAGGGTCAAGGTGATTTTGTCTATTCACAAAAGACTGCTGAGCGTATTGATGCTGAAGTGCAGCGTATCATGGATCAGTGCTATGAAAATACGATGAAGCTTTTGAAAGATAATCGTGATAAGCTCGATCTTCTAGCAGAAACATTGTTGGATAAAGAAACGATGTATGCGGAAGAGATTTATGAACTTCTTGGTATTGAGCCGCGCGCGCAGCATCGCTTCTCCTAAAAAGGAGGCCCTATGGTGCCAAACATAACGCGTGAACTTGAAGAAATTGTGAAAGAAGCAGGTAAACTGCTTCTTTCTTATTGGAAAACGGGCGTTTGCGAAATAAAGAAAGATGCTGGCTATTATACGCAGGCGGATATCGATTCAGAAACCTATTTGAAAGAAAAGCTGTATGCGCTTTTTCCGGCAGATTTTATAGCGGAAGAATCGGGCGTCTCCGGCGCGAGCAATAATGGCTATCGTTGGGTGATAGATCCACTTGACGGGACCACTAACTTTGCGCATAGAATTTCCTATTTTTGTGTCTCAGTTGCATTAACTCATCATGACGAACCGATCATAGGGGCGGTATATAATCCACTCATGGATGAGTATTATTATGCGCAAAAGGGAGCGGGTGCAACGTTGAATGGCACGCAGATACGCGTATCTCAACCTGAAAAGTTCTCAAATGCATTGATTGGATTTGGCTTGGCCTACGATGCTCGGCATCGCGCAGAGACTGTTGGTAGGGCTCAAATTATTGCCACCCAGGCTCGGTCGGTGCGTCATTTTGGAGCGGTAGCTTTGGATTTTGCAAATCTGGCCTGCGGGCGGTTGGATGGAGTTATATTCTCTCATCTGAGCTGGTGGGATATCGCTGCAGGGATACTTTTAGTATCTGAGGCAGGGGGTAGCGCCTCTCAGATTGATGGGTCTGCTCTCGGGCCAAATTTCGTGAGCTGTGTAGCTGGGGGCCATATGGTGTATAAGAAACTAAAAGAATTGGCGAAAAGCCCTACAGATAGTTGAAAAAACTGGGTAATGGGGTAGAATGGGTACTAAGCACGTGTAGAGTGCATTTCTTGAAAGATACTCTCAAAAGGATAAATTCATGGCAAGAATATGTGGAATCTGTGGGAAACGTCCACAGGTAGCAAATTTAGTGAGTAACGCGAAAAACCGCGTAAAACGTTGGGTATACCCAAACGTGAAGACCATGCGCTACACGAAACCAAATGATACAAAAAATTCGGTTACTCGTGGCAAAGTATGCGCAAAGTGTGTTAAGGGCGGTAAAGTAACAAAGGTTATGTAAAAGGTTAAGTATGCCAAATATTAAGTCGTCTAAAAAACGTGTATTACAAGCTGAAAAGCGTCGTGTGCGTAACTATGCGCGTAAAAGTGACATAAAGACTGCAGTGAAAAAAGTTCTTGATGCAGTAGCGAACAACGATACAACTTCAGTAAAAGATTTACTTTCTTCTGCGCAAGCAAAATTAGCTCGTGCGCAAGGAAAAGGTCTTTTTCACAAAAATACAGTCGCTCGCAAAATGAGCCGATTGGCGAAAAAAGTTAAAGAAATGAATGCTCCAGCAGCATAATTTTTTTTCCTGAAGAAAAGTGTTGAGAAGGGTCCTGGTAAAAGAGGATCCTTTTTTTTAGTTCATGTTATAGGGGGTTATTCATGAATAAAAACTATCTTTTAGTCGAATCAGGAAATAACATTTAATCGCAAATCGCTTAATTCACAGCGTAAAAAACGATTATTATTATCCAAAGTATAAGCAAGAATTGCAGAGAG
>Ga0233415_10000634_pt1 | contig 16195 bp, 14 predicted proteins | sample Na_anoxic_12_MG_FD_188631 | JGI IMG/M metagenome (GOLD analysis project Ga0233415, IMG submission 188631) | Seawater microbial communities from Saanich Inlet, British Columbia, Canada - Na_anoxic_12_MG | ecosystem: Environmental > Aquatic > Marine > Inlet | place: Canada: British Columbia... | reverse complement strand
CACGGAAAAAACGGCCCCCACTTTATATGACCCTTCGAAGGCGTTTGCCTGGCTAATGAGCAACCCCATACCGAAAAAACAAATTGTTGCAATAATAATAATTCTCCTGAGTGTCATTTTCTCCTCCTTTTGTTTCTGGTTTTAAGAATGATGATTTTTCTCTATTAACCGGTTTAAAAAGTTTTGATGTCTTTACATCGTATACACTTTGCTTCCCTCAATTACCGTTACGTCGTTCTTTTGAAGTAATTTTATGGCCTCATCGATCGGATCGATTCTAAAGATCATTACCGCATTTTTCCCGCTATGCTGTACAAAAGCATACATATACTCCACGTTAATTCCGGCCCGGTGCAATATATCGAGTATTCTATGAAGACCTCCTGGCCTGTCTTCCACTTCTACTGCCACCACATCGGTTTTGCTCACGGTAAAACCACGGTTTTTTAGTGCTTCTATGGCCTTTTGATTGTCATTTACGATCAGACGCAGCACGCCAAAATCGGATGTGTCGGCCAGGGCCAACGCCCTGATATTGACATCCGCTTCTGCAAGAATAGCTGAAACTTCAGCCAGACGTCCGGCCTTGTTTTCCAAAAATACCGAAATTTGTTCCGCCCGCATATGTTGCCTCCCCTTTGGATTGATGATTGTTGATTGTCGATTGTTGATTGTCGATAATTGCTTATCGTTCGTTTGTATTGTTGATTGTCAATCGTCACTGCTCCCCGAACCCCGATCTAATAATCAATAATCAATTGTTAATTATTAATTGTTACCCATTGATTATTAACCATTATTTATTCAACCTTGAACCTCTGAACCCAGAACCCAGAACCCTTTCCTTATATCTTCCGATTGTCAATCACCCGCACCGCTTTTCCCTGGCTGCGGGCAATCACCTTTGGTTCCACCAGCTTTACTTTTGCTGAAACGCCGAGATAATCCTTTATATTCTTTGCTATCTTTCTTTCCCGGTCCTGCAGGTGTCTTACTTCATCGGAAAAGAGACTTTCACCCACTTCAACCAGAACCGTAAGCGTATCCAGATTATCCTCCCTGTCAACCACGAGCTGATAGTAAGGTTCAACTTCATCCATTTCCATGAGAACACTTTCAATCTGTGACGGAAACACATTGACGCCGCGAATAATCAGCATATCATCGCTGCGACCACTGACCCTGTTCATGCGTATATGTGTCCGGCCGCATATACACGGCTCCTGATTGAGTGAGGTTATGTCACGAGTTCTATACCGTATCACCGGGAACGCTTCCTTGGTTATGGTTGTAAAAACAAGTTCGCCGGTCTCTCCGTAAGGAAGAACTTCTCCGGTTCCGGGATCGATAATTTCGGGAATAAAGTGATCCTCAAATATGTGAAGACCTTTTTTTGCTTCATGACATTCAATAGCAACGCCAGGCCCGATCACCTCGCTTAAACCATAAATATCTACCGCAGTCAAATTCAACTTCCGTTCTATTTCCTCCCGCATATTCTCTGACCAGGGTTCAGCCCCGAATATTCCGAATTTAAATTTTAAATCTTCAAAAGAAACCCCCATTTCATCTGCCACTTCCGCAAGGTGAAGCGCATATGAAGGCGTTGCCGTCAATATTGTGGGTCCAAAATCCTTCATTATTACAACCTGTCTCTTTGTATTTCCTCCTGAAACCGGAATAACGGAAGCCCCTAATTTCTCCGCACCGTAGTGGATACCCAGACCTCCTGTAAAGAGCCCATAACCGTATGCATTGTGAATGATGTCTTCACGGGTTGCTCCACCTGCGGCAAGGGAACGGGCCATAAGCTCAGCCCATGTATTAACATCCCTGGCCGTGTAACCGACCGCGATCGGCTGTCCGGTAGTTCCGGATGAGGCATGAATGCGAACGACATTTTCCATGGGAACTGCAAACATCCCAAAGGGATAATTATCACGCAAATCTTCCTTTGTAGTGAACGGAATTCTTTTTAAATCTTCAAGGGATTGAATGTCGTTCGGCGTGAAACCGTTTTCTTCAAATGTTTTGCGGTAAAAAGGAACATTTGCATAGACACGATCAATAGTGGCCTTGAGCCGTCGCAGTATGATTGCCTCCAGATCTTCCCTTGGCATGGTTTCAAATCCGATGTCGAGAATCATTCAAACACTCCTTTCAAAAAATAAAAAATATTTGCTCTTTGTCAGTCTCTTAAAAAGTCAAAATCCGACGGCAAAGTAAAAAGCTCCAAATTCAAGGCGCGCAAATCCTGAGGAATCGGCTATCCGCCGGTCCCGTAGGGAGTGTACTTATAGTACGCTGCAATGACGAAGGATGCAGCGCAACGCAGAAGTTGGACTTTTTACGAAGCCGTCACTCTTTTAAACTTCCCTTAAAATCTGGCTTCCGCTTTTCAAGAAAAGCTAATGCCCCTTCTTTTGCATCCGGACTTGTGAAGCAGAGAGCAAAGGCATCGATTTCTATTCTACATCCCGTTGAAAGATCGACATTCACCCCGTTGTTAATGGCCTGTTTTGCCGCTCGAACAGAGACTTTCCCCTTTGAAGCAATGGTTTTTGCAGTCTTGATGACTTCATCCATGAGCTGTTCTTGAGAGCAAACCATGTTTGCCAGTCCGATGTTTTTCGCTTCGGCGGCGGGAATCATCTTACCGGTAAATATCATTTCTTTGGCCATGCTCATGCCTATTAATCTCGACAACCTCTGGGTGCCTCCAAAGCCCGGAATAATCCCAAGAGTTATCTCAGGCAACCCGAACATTGCGTTTTCAGATGCATATATAAAATCACATGCAAGTGCAACCTCACATCCTCCACCAAGCGCAAAGCCGTTTACCGCCGCTATAACCGGTATGGGCAGCTCCTGAAGTTTATTCATCAAGGAACGCCCCATCTCGGAAAACGATTTTGCCTTAAGGGTGTTAAATGTTAGGAATTGCTTGATGTCCGCCCCGGCAATAAAAGATTTTTCACCGGCGCCGGTAAGGATAAGCACACGGATGTCCTCGTTTGCATTAACCTCATCAAGGGCATTCGAAAACTCTTTAAGCGCTTCTTCATTCAATGCATTTAAAATTTCGGGCCTGTTGAAGGTGATGGTTGCAATGTTTTCTCGGATCTTAAAAATAATAGTGTTGTACGCCATACTTAACCTCCGTATCCCGTCAAACCCTTTTGGGGGATTTGTTTTAAAAAAGCTGTGGGACTTGTCTCCTTTATATACTCCCGGATACCATTAACGATAGCATCGCACATTCGATCCTGATATTTTGAATTTACCAATCTTTTGCAGTCCCTGGAATTGCTGATAAAGGCCGTTTCTATTAATATGGAAGGCATCTGGGCGCCTAAAAGAACATAAAACGGCGCCTGCTTTACACCTTTATTTTTTATCCTGCTGTAGCTCCTTCTCAAATCTTTACACATGCACCTCTGGACATGGACCGCCAGGCGACTCGATTCGTTGATCTTGGCATTTTGCATAAGATCGCTTAAAATTATTTGAAGGTCACTGATGTTTTTTGTTGAAGTGGCATTTTCCCTTGCGGCCACTAAAATGGCATCATTGTCCGTTGCCAGATTCAGGAAATAGGTCTCAATGCCATATGCCCTTCTATCCCTTGCGGCATTGGTATGAATGGATATGAAAAGGTCCGCGTTTTTTGTGTTGGCGAAAGCGGTTCGTTCTTCAAGGGTAAGATACCGGTCTCTATTGCGGGTCATGATGACCTCACAGTGCAATTTTTCACGGATCTTTTTAGCAAGCCGCCGGCCCAGTTTCAGAACAACATTTTTTTCGTGAACCCCCTTTAAATAACCGGGAGCTCCAAAATCGCGCCCGCCATGACCCGGATCAATAACAATTCGTCTCACGCCAAGGGCAAGCTGCTTTGCCAGAGCGCCTGGTGCTATCTTGCCACCTTTTTTATCTCTCTTTACCACCGGACGACTTGCCTTTGCCGCCCTGCCCCAGACATCTATAACTATCCTGAACGGGTTCTTTAAGGAAAATATTTTGTAAGTTTTAAAAGATTTAATATCAACAACAACCCTGACCAGGTCTGATGTGTATTGCCCTGCACGGGCATCACTGAGCAGATTATCATTGATGGGGATATTTTTTTTAATATCTTTGCCCAGTCTGCTATTTTTTAAGTCGATATACAGACGCTGCGGTTTATGTATGGATGTGTCCTTTTTCAGAAGATTGTGCGTATATGATGCTTCACTGTCCGCATCGATCACAACACGGGTGTAGTTAGGGTTGGACCAGAACCGGAGCCCCACCACCGTAGCCGTCCTACTTTCAGCCCCTTTTACATCCTTTTTAATCGGGGTTTTAGTATAAATCGATTTCTTTATTTCCTTTGCTATGTCATCTTCCGGCGACTTGGTAGGGCTTTGTTTGCGAATCACTTTTTTTGACGCGATCTTTGGAACCCCTTTTGGAAAGAGATTGCGTATTGCGTTTTCAGCCCTGCGTTTATACGTGCTTTTTGGAAAACGCTTTATAATACGCTTATAAATATCGTGGGCAGCTTTTTTATCAGATTCTTTTGATGAACGCCTGTAAAGCTCCAGGTAAAGCTTCCCGGACATATAAAGCCCGGCAGCGGCCCATGGACCTGAAGGATTATGCCGGTAAACAGCCTGAAACTTATCGATACACTTAAGCCAGTTATCTCTGTATCGCTGTTTTGTTGGACTGTGGCGCAGCTTTTTGTAATAGGCCTCGGCCTGGTAGTACTTTTGCTTTGCAGTGGCTGCAGATGACGTCCGTGGAAAAATCACGGAAATGATACAGCATACAAGCAAACAGAACAAAAATGTTTTTCTGTAATCAAATAACAACGGTCTTTGCCTTTTCCTTTAATTCGTCCAGACAGTTTAAAGCGTCCAGAGGCGTCATTTTAGAAATGTCAAGCTTTTGCAGCTTTTCTATGACAAATTGATCCGGCCTGGAAAAAAGATTAAGCTGCACCTGCCCCTTTTTTAAAACATCTGCGTCTTCGGCCATAAACGCCGGGCTTTTCAAGCTGTGTTCACCATTTTCGATATTAAAAAGAATTTTTTTTGCTCTCTTTATAACCCGGTCAGGAATACCTGCAAGCCGCGCAACCTGTATTCCGTAACTTCGATTGGTGCCGCCTTCGGCCAGCTTTCTTAAGAAAATAATTTCGTCATTCCATTCCTTAACCGCAATGTTGTAGTTTTTTACCCGGGCCTTTGTAAGTGCAAGCTCCGTCAATTCATGGTAATGGGTGGCAAAAAGGGTTTTTACCCCATTCCCCTTTAAATCATGCAGGTATTCCGCCACCGCCCACGCGATGCTGAGCCCGTCGAACGTGCTCGTTCCCCGCCCGATCTCATCCATAATAACCAGGCTCTGACGGGTTGCGCTGTTTAAAATATTGGCAGTCTCCTGCATTTCCACCATGAATGTACTCTGTCCCTGGGAGAGGTTGTCCAAAGCACCCACCCGGGTAAATATCCGGTCCGTAACACTCATTGAGGCTTTGGCGGCTGGTATAAATGAGCCCATCTGGGCCATAATGACCATAATAGCAACCTGGCGTAGAACGGTCGATTTGCCGGCCATGTTGGGTCCGGTTATGATGAGTATCTGATTTTCAGTATCGTCAATCCTGATGGTGTTGGGTACGAAACGTTCTCCGGTAATCATTTTTTCCACCACAGGATGCCGTCCCTCTTCAAATAAAATATAGTCCTGGGTATTAAATTCCGGCCTGTGGTAGTCGTTTTGATCGGCTATTTCAGCCAGGTTCAGCAGACAGTCCAAATCGGCTAAAAATTGGGCAATCTGTTTAATGGCCGTGTGATTCTTTACAACCTCGTCCTTTATTTCATTAAATATTTCATATTCGAGCACGGCTCTTCGATCTTCGGCGCCCAATACTTTTGATTCAAATGTCTTTAACTCATCCGTGATGTACCGTTCTGCATTGACCAGGGTCTGTTTGCGAACATAATGCATGGGGGCATCTTCGGAACGTGCCTTTGGGACCTCGATAAAATACCCGAAAACCTTATTATAGCGCACTTTGAGTGCATTGATTCCGGTGGCCTGCTTTTCCCTGGCTTCGAGCCTGGCAAGCCACTCTTTGCCATGTCGGCTGATTGCTATTAGTTCATCCAGCTGCCGGTTATATCCTTTCTTAATTATACCGCCTTCATTGATGGTGTGGGGAGCATCTTCGCGGATCGACCTTTCGATCAATTCCGCCAGTTCGCACAGACCATCTATATCCCGATTACATATAAAAAGTTTTGCTTTTAGATGGGAAAGCAAAGACCATATACCAGGCAGGCTGTTAATGGAACGCTTCAGCGCGACAAGATCCCTGGCATTCGACTGCCTCATGGTGATTTTGCTCCCCAGGCGTTCCATATCATAAACCGATTTTAAGATCTCCCGGATATCCTTTCGAACCTGAATATTTTCCTTTGCTTCTTCAATAGCATCCTGTCTGGACTTAATCTCAAGAATATCCAGAAGCGGGTATTTGACCCACCTTTTAATCTGCCTCCCTCCCATGGCCGTAACCGTTTTGTCCATGATTCCCAGGAGTGTCCCCTGTTCGGATCCTGTGCGGATATTCTTGACCAGTTCAAGGTTCCGACAGCTTAACTCATCAACCAGAAGATAATTACTCAGTGAATAGGTTTCGATGCCGGTGAGATGTTCTACTTTCTGTCTCTGGGTTTCCCGGACATAAAAAAGAAGTGCTCCGGCCGCACGCACACCGGTTTTTAAATGTTCGCAACCGAATCCTTCAAGGGAAAGGGTTTTGAATTGATCAATAAGCCGTTCCCGTGCCCTGCTATGTTCAAATGCACTGTCTTCTAAAAAGGTTATCGATTTTTCGGGCAGTGCTTTTAAAATAGGAAAAATAAAGGAATCATTTCTTGAAGATTCAGGGAAGAGAACTTCTCTTGGAGATATACGGAGGACCTCATCAACAACAGCATGTATATTTGCAAATTCTGCCACCCTAAAGTTCCCGGTTGAAATATCTAAATAGCTAAGTCCGGCGGCATCATTATTATGTACAACAGCAAGAACATAATTATCCGTCTTTTCATCAAGCAACTCATTATCGACGATCATCCCCGGTGTAACGACCCGGACCACATCCCGTTTAACCAAACCCTTTGCCTGGGAAGGATCCTCTATTTGATCACATATTGCGACTTTGTATCCCTGGTCAATGAGGCGGGCGAGATAGTTCTGTGCGGATTTATACGGTACGCCGCACATGGGAATCGGGAATTCGTCTTTCTTGTTCCTTGAAGTTAAAGTTATCTCGAGAAGCCTGGAGGCAAGCTCGGCATCCTCAAAGAACATTTCGTAAAAATCTCCCATACGGTAAAAAAGTATCGCGTCAGAGTATTTTTCCTTAATGGACAGATACTGCTTTATCATGGGAGTAGTTTTCGAAACACTCATGTGGCTAACTGGGTTCTTTGGGTTCGGCCTTATGGTCTGAAGAACCGCTTTGTAATGATTCAGCCTCTTTTTTTAGTGCTGCAATTTCTTCCAGTTGGGAAGTGGCTGCTGCGTTTAAATTTTTAATTATTTTTTTCGATTTGAACCGTCCTGAAAGACTGATAAAATAGGCAAACAAAAACCCGACTAGAAAAAAAATAAGGAAAGAGATAATATTGGGCAGTTCCGTTGTATGAAAAGGTTCACCATACAAAAGATCTATTTTAAGAACTTGTTTTGCCAACAAATAATCCTTATTCGAGAAAAAAATAATCGCTATAAAGCCTAAAATAATTACCCAGAGAACGATCTTAAGTTTTTTCATATTTGTCTCCTTCAATATCTGCTTGACATCTATTTTTTATCGCCTATCTTCTCAGTATTTAATGAGAAATTACTATTTTATTAAAGTATGACTTTAAATTGTTGTAGGTGGTTATTAAATGCTCCGGGATTACACGTACATCGGCAAAGACTGTTAAAGCATTTGTATCGCCGAACCAGCGTGGAACAATATGAAAATGGAGATGTTCTTCAACGCCGGCACCTGCTACTTTCCCGAGATTAAGTCCAACATTAAAACCATCGGGGTTCATTACTTTTTTTAATATTCCCACAGATTGTTCAACGGTCTCAAGAAGGTCCCCCATTTCACCCTTGCTGAGCTGATCAAGAGCGGAAAGGTGTTTAATCGGCGCCACCAGAAGATGTCCGTTAATATAAGGAAATTTATTCATAACAACAATGGTCGTCTTCCCCTTGTAAAGGGTCAGGTTGTCTTCTTCTGCAAGAGCTTTGCAAAATATACAGCCCTTCTCTTTATCACCCAGAATATATTCCATGCGCCATGGAGCCCACATGGTTTTCATTACAAATCCTCCCAACCAGGACGAGCCTGAACCAAGAAATATTTGCCACCAAGACACAAAGACACGAAGGATCTTATTTTATTATTCGTTCTTAGTGTCTTGCAAGACCATCAATTTTCATTAGTCAATTATTAATCCGGTTCTTTACTCTTTCCAAACCCAAAACTCAACCCTTTTCTATTTTAAGCGCACAACCTCCAGTTCACCCCACATGCCGATCTCATCTCCCATAATCACAACAATCCCGCCAACCCCTTTGATATTTTTACCGAAATCTATTGCAGACCCGATATGAGCTTTGGACTTTATCTGATTGCCGATTGACGTTGCAGCGGCATCAGCAAGTGGACAGGAATCCGATAGCACACAAACTGCATCCGCTTTCCCCAGACTTAGTGAGTGGCCGACGGTACCTGATGATGTGCATACGGATAACGGTTTTTCTCCTGGATCGACACGTATACCCATGCCAAGACTTACAGGAGATTTGCCCGCAAAAATACCGATGGTAACCGGGCCGTTTGCTTTGAGAAAGATGTCCCCCCCGTTTTCCACAACCACTTCATCGGTATGCATCAACAGATCGTTTCCCACGTGCTCGGCAATTGCACCGGCAACCGCCGCCATGGGACCAACGCCGGCCTTTTCACCCGCTGATGCCATGTCGTTTATGATAATCGGTGCTGGGCCGCTGACATGCCATGGCTTCAGAGCCTTTACGAATTCAGGGTACCTTTTTATATAAGCCTCGATATACCCTCTGTGTTTCAGAATCAGTTCCCTTGTTATCTCCTCAAGCGGTTTTGCCGCATGCACAAACAAGTCTGTTTCCTTAACGGCCACCCTGAAAGCAACCAGATTCTCTCTTATCGACAGATTCCTATACAATCGTTTTTGATACATCCCCAGTTCAATTATTACCCTCAGAAAAGATGGAAAGATCAATTAAATCACAAATTCCAAGCACCAAATTACAAATAAATCCCAAATATCAAACATCAAATTCAAAACACCTCACTAAAGGCAAGCAAGACTCCCAAGTTACAAATACCAAATTACAAATAAATCTCAAACTCCAAATTCCAAACCTGCTCAAAGCGATTGTTTTTTTGTTTGGGATTTTGAATTTCGGTCATTGTGATTTGTTTGTTTTTTGGGATTTGTTATTTGGAATTTCTACTAACTCAATTACTCCGTGAACGGATACCATTACTTAAACTCGGTTTTCGGACGCATACCTTCCGGGCACTGTCTCAAAAAATATTGATCCGTCATCCCGGCTATAAAATCCCTGACGATTTCCTCTTTGCGATGGTTTTTAATATAATCTTCAGACATATCTTCCAGAAAACCTGTAAATATCACTGAAGATCGGTTTTCAGTCTCAATGTCATCAAGGTATTTTTCAAAAAGCATTGCAAACAGTTTTTTTATGAGGCCCGTATGTTTTTTGATTTCCGGATTCATGTAAATACGCTCAAGGTTAAAATCCTTGAGCCGTTTTAAGGCGTCCGACACTTCCGGGCTGAACGCAACATAGCTGTTTTGAAAGCTGTTTTTAATAATATCGGTTACAAGATTATAAACAATGGTCCCGTTTGTATTCCCAAGGATACCCACGCTGTCCTTGGGAAGATCAGATCTTTTGATCATTTTGAGCCGTATGGCATCTTCTATGTCACGACCGATGTAGCTGATGGTATCTGCCATCCGGACAACACATCCTTCCAGCGTCATGGGTATAAGTTTGATCCAGGGATCATCCTTTTTAGCTGACATCTCTTTTTCTAATATTTCAAATGTCTTATCTCGTTCTGATTCAAGTATCCGATTATGGATTTCTCCGTCATGGCAGAGAATACCGTCCAGAGTCTGCAGGCAAAGATTCCATCCTTTGCCTTTACATTCTACCCGGTCCAGAAAATGAACACTCTGAACGTTATGCTGAAAATACCCGATACCATTTAATCGGCAAAGCTCTGACAAAAACCTTTCACCGTCATGCCCGAACGGGGTATGCCCGATATCATGGCCCAGGGAAATGGCTTCAATGAGATCCTCGTTCAACCCCAGATAACGACCAATGGTCCTTGCAATTTTCGATACCAGTTGAACATGGAGCACACGGTGGGTAATATGATCATTGTGTATAAGATAAAAGACCTGGGTCTTGTCGATATATCGCGTGTAGGCCCGTGAATGCAAAATCCGATCCGCATCCACAGAAAATATCTGGCGGTACCCTTCTTCTAAACGCACATCATGAACCCGTCGCACGCCTGATGAACTCAACGTTGCAATGGGGGATAAAATTTTGGTTTCCCGTTGTCTCAGGGCTACACTTAGAGTGTCGAGGTTTTTTTCTTTAAATCTTACCATTTTCTATCATGCTCTCCATGAGTTTAATGTAATCTATCCCCGCCTTTCTGAATCCTTCTTTACCGAATTTCATATTGGCTTCAAGAACGTACAGATCTTTGTCATACTCGATGATATCGATACCCACATCGTCCCACCGGCATCTCCGGGCGGTATCAAGGGCAAGATCAATAGCGTTTTTAGGCACGGAATCCAGACTGATGGTTGCACCCACAGCAACATTGCTTCTAAATTCACCCGAAGGCGCAATGCGCCAGTAGGCATGAACGACACGATCTCCTATAACAACAACTCGTATATCGCGATCTGACGGCAGGTATTCCTGAATATAGGCAACATTCGACCGGCTGATATAGGAATCCAGGTCTTCTCGATTCCGGATAAGGTAAACCCCCCTTCCCATGGCCGATCCCCTTGGGATTTTGGCGATAAAAGGAAATTGAAAATGTTCGCAAATAGAGTTTTTCTGCCGTTTTCCATAAAACACCCGAGTCTTAGGATGCGGTATTTCGAGAAGATTAAACAGGGCGGTTTGCTTGATCTTGTCCTGAACACACTTATAATTATGGTAACTGGGAAAGGTTTTTTTTCCCATGGCATCGAACAGTTCGGCATAGAAGGTGGTCGGATAGTATATCTTTTCGGACTTTCTGATAAGATCCGCATCCGTATGGCTGTAATCGGAAAAATTAGGTCGCACACCCAGGGTTATAACATTTTTACAGTTTTTAAGCCGAGCTTCGAGGGCGATGACTTTTTTAAAGTTTATCATGACGGTCAAACAGCCTCATAATTATATCATGGCTCCGTTCGGTATGACTTCCCGGCCAGTATATTCGCCTGCATCGGCCACATCTCCGGAAAATATCGCGGGTTTCCCAGATAAAATCGGGCACATTCCCCTGCACAGAATCCTTGTCCACTTGTTTAATACGGGTGTTACACCGGATGCATCGTGAAAACGGACGCGTATCCGTATAAACAATTCCCAGCGTGTTAATTACCTCTCTGAGCTGCTCAAACGGATTGTTTGAAGTTATAAAGATAAACCCTTGTGACAATTTGCTGTCCAGGAGACGCTCGGTGCGAGTGAGCAGAATACGTTTTTTCCTCCCTGAATCCATGGCTTTTTTCGCTGAAAAGCCGGACTCATAAGATGTATCAAAGCCAAGAATCCGCAGCCATTTTGCCAGTTTTCCCAGCGTCGACTCCGCAGCAAAACATATCTCACTCTTGCTGTTCATTTATCTCTGAACTTTGAACCCCGAACCTTTTTTATTCCGGCGGCGTCAACACAAACATTGACGGTGAAACCGAAACACCGACCCAGTATTTGTCCACATCAAGCTGAAAACCAGAACCATCATCAGTTGAAAGCACAAGACTGGAAGGGACACTGTATCCCTCTATATTCTGCATTCTTTTAAATTCCGCCCGATACTTAAGATCGCCGTTTAAATAAAAAACTTCCACCTTGCATACATGTTTTTTGTTCGCATCAAAATATATCTTCTCACAAATGTTCCCCCATCCTTTTTTTAAAACCAGAGTATATCCATCCTTATGCCCGCAGGGCTTCTCCTGGCTCGATAGAGCAGAACGCCGGCTTGAAATACCACCGGGCATACGGCCGGGAGGACCATTTTTAATAACAACGGCGGAATCGTAATTATCAACAGAAACACGGCCGGCCATAATATTAACGATATCATCGGATTTTACGGGTATTGAAAAAAAACTTTTCATGGTGGAATCTCCGGAGTGCTGTTTATAATATTTACCCCGTGTATGGTTAACAAGATAGAGCCACTGGCCGTCAGTTGCAAAGCTTACCACAGGCTGTCCTGAAACGCTGCGGAGTGCAATACGGAGTCTGTCCGGTACTGATCCTACCCATGCAATACTGGTGGTCAGATCTTTTTTTTTATTTTCAAAAAATGTTATCCTGCCAACACCTTTGAAGGTTTTGAGATAAAGATTTTGATTTTTCAGATACGAAATAAGCTCCCTGACTTCAGATGCTTTAAGGTCACTGGAACCTCCAGGAACCACCGGAGTAATGCTGCTGCAGGCTGGGAAAAAAAAGATACTGATTAAAAGAATCGCTAAAATGTTACTGGCGAATGTTTTGTTTTTCATCTGCCAGATAATCCCCGTATCTTTCTCTCAAGATCATCTCTGTCTTTTTCTTTTTTCAACAACGAACGTTTGTAGAATTGAAGCGCTTTTTTCTTATCGCTTATCTTCAGATATGTATCTCCTAAATGCTCCAGAATAATCGGGTCGTCAGGTACCAGCCTTACGGCCTTTTCCAGATATTTCAAGGCCTTGGTTAAGAGTCCTTTCTTAAAGTATACCCACCCCAGGCTGTCTGTAATATAACCGTCGTCGGGCTTTTGTTTTAAAGCCGCCTTGATAAGACGTTCGGCCTCATCCAGATTCTCCCCAAGCTCTGCATAGGTATAACCGAGATAATTCAGTGCATTGGCATCCTTTTCGTCAAGACGTATCACAGTCTTCATTTCTTCTATGGAAGCTTTTTTCTTTCCCCACTTGTCATAAACAACACCCAGGCGAAAACGGAGTCTGGTATTTTCAGAATCAATTTTAAGCCCCTGTTTAAGAACGTTTTCAGCTTTTTCGAATTCCCCCGTATCTTCATAAAATGAGCCCAGATAGAGCAACATCTCAGGATCATCAGGCATTTTTTTAATAACATCTTTTAAAAAATGTATAGCTTCCTTAATTTTTTTCTGTTCCTGGTATAAAAACGCAATATGAACCGCGGCTTCTTTATAAAAGCTGGAATCCGTCGCCACCCTTTTAAAATGCATGATGGCTTTGTCTTTATCTTTTTTCCCATCAAAGACAATCCCTGTAATGTAATGAAGATCAGAACTGTCCGGCGCACCCTTTAACATCCCTACAAGGATGACAACTGCGGTATCATATTCCTTTGGGTTTAAATAGAGCTTAACAACCTTTCTTATTACTTCCTTTTGCGCAATGCTTCTCGCACCCAGATCCTTAAAAATCTTTTCTGCATACTCTGTCATTCCCCTTTCATGATAATAATATCCGAGTTCCATGGCGGCTCTTATATTTTTGGGATTCTTTTTCAAAAGATCCAGGTATAACTGAATAATTTTCTCCTCTTTGCCCAGAGTTTTATACAGGTTTATCAGCTCATAACGCGGTTCCTCAAGGTCGGGATTCATTTCTAAAGTTTTTTTAAATTCTCTTTCAGCTCCGTTAGCATTGTCCTGTGATGCATAAATCTTTGCTATAAAGAAATGCCCCGCATATGATTCGGGGAAGTTTTGAACAAGCTTATTATAAATCTTTAATGCCCTGTTCAGTTTTTCTTCCTGCATATACAGGCCGCCCAAAAGCAAATATATATTTTCTTGTTTCGGATCGATTGCAATAACCTTTTCATACACCGCTTCGGCGTCATCAAACTGATTGAGCTCCTGTTTGAGCCTTCCGTACATGATAAGAGCTTTAAGGTTGTCAGGTTCTTTTTCTATAATCTTTTCAACAATACTTAACGCCTTCTCGTTCTCTTTTATATGAAGGTAAAGGATCACCAGCTCTAATCGCAGATAGGTAGATTCAGGATCTGCTTCAATCGCTTTATTTAGATACCTAATCGCTTTATCGTAGTTGCCTGTTTTCCGTTGCAACTGTGCCTCTGTAAAGTAGTAATAGCGACTTTCCGGCACAAGCGAGTCTGCCGCCGCCTCGTCCAGGTTTTTATCTAATGGCTGAGCTGCCTTTTTATAAGGGAAACAACCGGAAAAAAGTAGAATGACCATAATAGCAATGATCAGATTTATTAATTTAGATTTCATTTAAACGTCCTATTTTAATCAGATATTTTAACCCTGTCATAAAAATCGAAGTCGGGGATTTCACGTTTAAAAAACTCTCTCAACTTCTTGATAATATTGTTCTCAACCTGGCGGACACGTTCTCTTGATATCTCGTAGCGGTCACCAATCTTCTGCAAAGTAGCAGGAGAGTCTGAAAAAATACGCTGTTCAAAAATTTCAAGCTCTCTTGGAGTCATTGTTTTTTTAAACTCGGCAATCTTATTATGTAAAAGGGTCTCCATCTCCTTTTTCGCCACCCAATCCTCCGTAGATTCGACCTCCGTATTTAAAAGCTCGATTCTTTCCGTATCTGAATCATCCTTTAGAGGGGCATCCAGGGAAAGATCCCAGCCATCAAGTCTCTGGTCCATATCCACGATTTCACGTTCTGTTACTCCCAGTCTTTCGGAAAGAAGTTTTGGTTGAGGATCAAAACCCTGATCAATCAGTTTCTGCTTCTCTTTTTTAAGCTTGAAAAAGAGTTTTCGTTGCCCCTGGGTGGTTCCTATTTTCACAAGACGCCAGTTGTCCATGATAAACTTTAAAATGTAAGCCTTTATCCAGAATGAGGCATAATATGAAAACTTGACATTCTTGTATGGATCAAATTTTTTAACCGCCTGCATGAGCCCTATATTCCCTTCCTGAATCAGGTCTAAAAGATTCTGCATCCATACTCGCTGAAATTCGAGAGCAATTTTTACCACAAGCCTGAGGTTGGCGGTCACCAGAATATATGCAGCCTCGCTGTCACCATCTTCCATGACTCTTTTCCCAAGCTCTATTTCCTGTTCTCTGGTGAGAAGCTTGTGTTTGCTTATTTCTGAAAGGTAGCGCTGAAGCGGATCGAACTTAACAAGTGCGGTATCGGAAGATTGATTTTCCGGTTTTTCACCATCATTCTTATATACGTCAATTTTACTTTTATCCTGCTTTATTTTGCGACGTTTTTGTTTTTTCTTAAATTTATTCATGCTAATATTTTATGGACATGCAATATAGTATATGATACTTAATTTTAGTATATAATACTTAATTTAATTCTTTAAAATTGAATTTTGTGCTTCTTTTGGTTTAGCCCGTTTGACCCGTTGGCTGATTGGCTAGTTTTTTGATGCCTTTTCGGGCTCAACCCTGCCCCGGTGGGGCTCAACCGGCCCAACCGATTCAACCTTATTTGTTTCCGGCCTGTCCCGTTTGCGGGTCTTGTCCGGGTTTGGTTTAAAGTTATTATTTTCTCACGCGCCTGTAGCTCAGCTGGATAGAGCAACGGACTTCTAATCCGTAGGTCGCAGGTTCGAATCCTGCCAGGCGTACCATGTAAAATCAAGGATTTAGCCCATACAATTAAGTCCTTTTTCTTTTTTTTATCCGTTATAAATCCACTTTATCCCTCGTCTGCCCCTCGTTTTATAAGATATGTAAGGATGAATTTTTCATAATTTTCATTTTAATGCATACAGATGAAAAAGGCAAGGTCAATGCTGAACCTGTCAATAGCATTTCAGGATTGCCAAGGCACGGGATTTATTTTATTTTTAGCACACAAGAAATCCGAGT
>Ga0233415_10000633_pt1 | contig 16200 bp, 15 predicted proteins | sample Na_anoxic_12_MG_FD_188631 | JGI IMG/M metagenome (GOLD analysis project Ga0233415, IMG submission 188631) | Seawater microbial communities from Saanich Inlet, British Columbia, Canada - Na_anoxic_12_MG | ecosystem: Environmental > Aquatic > Marine > Inlet | place: Canada: British Columbia... | reverse complement strand
TAAAGCCGCTGAATTTGTTACTACAATAGTACCACCTGTATTATAATTAAAGGTTAATTCTGAGGTAGCGGCATTCGCATTACCACTAACAATATATGTATCCCCACTCACCGAATTCACTAATGAGGTTAAATCTACACTGAAAGTAGTTCCTGTAGAATTACCATTAAAATCAATATTATTTGTTATACCATTATATGTACCACCACTAACAAAGGTATTGGTATCTACATTAGTATCACCAGTAATTGTACTTAAATTTCTATAAACTATTCTATTAGATGAGTCACTCCAAACTAGAACCTTAGTCAATGTATCATCTTGGTTTATGGTAGATAAAGTTAAAGTATCACCAGTTATATTATTACTAACAAATAAAGAACCGTATATATTATGTTTAGTACTCATCTATTCTATGTCTAATTCAGTTATTTCTGTTATTGTACCACTAATGTTGTTAACTATAATTGGGGTGTTTGTTGTAGTATTATTTACAACTAATGGTGAGTTTCCAGAAATATTAATTGTATTACCCGAAGACACAACCAAACCACTATTATGTATTTGTAAAAAACCTATATTAGTGTTATTCGTGAATATACTAGAAGAACCAAAGTTTTTAATGTTTGAATTTAAAATAAACGTCTCCAAATATTGACCATCACACAAGTCTGTTGTAGAATTATTTAATAAAAAAGTACTATTTCTTATAGAAGTTGTACCAGTTGATGATGTTACATCGTTATCCAACAAAACATTACCACTAGTATTAGATTCAAAATGACTATTCTTAATTATTAATTTACCATTTCTAACATTACCAATTTTACCACTAAAAGTACCCAACACATTACCATCAAACACTAATTCACTATCCGCTAATAGATTAAACATATTTGAGGTAGTTGACGCGGTACTATCATAAAAAACATCACCCTTGAAAATCATATCGTTGCTGGGTTGTGATATTTGTATCAATCTACGACCATTGCCTGAATTAACTTTTGGTTTTACAATTCCATTAAATATGGTTTTACATTGGTTGGTGGAAGTTAAGTTAAAAATAGGGTAAGTTGTGGTACCCACATCATCTATTATTGTACCATTTATTACGGTGGTACCAGATGTGTTATTTTGTGACTGTAATAAAGCGTTAGTAATAAAAGCTTCCTTAAAGTTTATATTTATATCACCAACTAAACCTCTATTTAAAATTACAGTAGTTCCTTTAGAATAAAGTCTATTAGATGTAAGATTTAAATTAAATCCATCTTGGCCATCATCAGTTCTTAAGTATAAAGTGAAAAAATTACTCCTAATCTCATTCACCTCAACATTATTATACTGTTTACCACCTCCCCAAAGGTGTATTCCACCACCACTTCCAGATTGTCCTTGTGAATAGTCACAAGCTACAGTATCCGCTTTTAAGTTGAAGTAAGTAGTTGTAGAACCAGTGTGAACACTACCACCATTTATAGGTTGTGAAGATATGGATATGGCTGATTTTATTTCCATATTACAACTATATGCCTCATTTAAAGGTTGATTCTCATCTATATAAAAAATGTGTGTATGTCCATTTGAACTATTAGCCCCTATAGAACTACCTTCCCACTCTAACTCCCCATATACGTTACATGTTTCATAACTAGAACTCATTGGTGAAAATAAATACATTCTATCACCAGTTACTGTTTGGTTACTAAAAACAACCTTAGAGCCAGGAGAGAAGTAATAATTAATACCATCTTTCCACAAATTAACTTGAGTTTCTATATTACCATTATAAGGATTACCTACTGAATTTGTATTGTCGTAAGTCCACGTCCCTGTAAATACATAAATAGTATCTCCCATGGTGGCACCACTTTTGGCAGCGTATATATTTCTATATGGTTTGTGTATATCTCCTTTGGATGCTGTAGAATCGTCCCCTGTTGTTGAAACAAATAATATCTGACCCAAATCTGAATCTGGTATGATGGAACTTAAATCTGTTGTTAACTCAACACCATCATTTCTGCTTAAAACTAAAGTATCACCACTCAAAGTACTTCCAGTGACAAAAGTATTCTGTGTTGACCCAGTTGTAGAACCACCTGGTTCAACAACGAAATATTTTACAATATCTGGACCACAATTTTTACTACTCATTATAATATCATTAAACCATTTAATATAATCTCACCAGTTTTATTAGAATCTGTTTTGACTATCGTTATTTCTATTGTATCATCAGAACCAACACTAAAAGGTATTGATACTACCGATCCATTTTTATAAATAGTGTAAGTGTCTATGTTATTCGTATCTACTGTTGTAAAATTAGTTTTATTATCTGTATTAAACTTTATATTTGTTGATGCTCCAGGTAAAAATTGAATTACACACTTTAAACTCTTATCATCAGAAGTTTCATCTTTAATAAATCTAGTTACATTTTTAGGTTTTTTAGATTCTAACTCCGTAGTAACAAAAACCCTACTAATCGCTGGTTTAACTTCGAACTCTTCAGTATCTACTAAATAACCCATTAACTTCATCTCATAACTTTGAACGTAGTATCTTTTACCATTTAAATCATCCACTTGACTCTCATCACCAATACCCTCCAACATTATAGGAAAATAATGACCTTTTATGTTAACGTATGCTTGAGCTGAAGCAAATGTCTGTAGTATTTTTTTGGTTAATTTATTTAACTCCCTCATTCTAAAGGTAAAAAATCTAACAGTGTAATACATATCAATACCAACTGGGTTCGGAATCCCATAAATGTCAGCACCCTTTCTATTACCATCCCAAACAGGTATCTGCATATAAGGAAACTCTTTCCTTACTGGTATTTTGAAATCAGCTGGGTTAGTACCCATTTCTGGATTAGGTCTCCTAACTATAGAAACAAAGGGTATTTTTATGTTCTTATACTTATCACTAGTCTTCCAAGTTTTAGCAAACTCATTCCATCTTTGTAGTGTTAAAAAATGTACTGGTATTTTGTTACCTTCAATGGTAATCTCTAAATCGTTATCGACAAATTCCACAAATCCCTTATCTAAGTCGTCTATAGCAACCTCTCTAGGTAAAAACTGTTTATTTTGTTCTAAAAATTGACCAGTCCATTTTTCTGGACCACTATAAGGGTTGGTAACTTTTATATCTATATCTTTTTTTATTTTTTTCGGTAAAGACATTAGTAATTAGGGTTAAATTCATTTTCATCAGCTGTGGTACAAACAACGGTCCTATAATAACCCTTGTAACCAAGTCTAGTGTGTTGATTATCGGAAAATATTTTACCATCATCTACAACCGTAAAGTATTTAATATTATCTTCTCTATCTGAGTAACCTATATAATCACCGTAAGTAATATCCACATTTAATTCTTCCAAATGACTCACAAAAACTGTGAATGTAAAATTACCATAATCTTCAATCCTACCAAAACCTTCAGAATAAGCTTTTGATTCTGATTTTTCTAGTTGGGGTCTGACTTTTATTTCTACTGGTGGTTGGAATCTTATTTCTTGTGTACTAGATTCACCGTAAACATCGTCTGTTTGACTTTTAATCCTATCAACCATAAATAATACTACAGTAAAATTTAAATCTCCCTCAACAAATTCACGAGCCATTTCATCTTCTAAATTAAAATCCATGTAATCGTAGAATCTGTGTAATCTTGAAATTGGGAATTTCTTTTTACTCATAAATAATTTTTTTTATATAAATATCATCAAAATCTCTATTTCATTTATTTTTATTGTTTTTATATTATATTTAATTAGTTATGTTAGACGCAAATAGACTAAAAAATAGGTCTACCTCATTAAAACTAGAAAAATATGAAGGTAGTAATGAATATTTATTGTCACTAAAAGAAAAATTAGAGAAGGAGGGTTCTTTTGTTATATCCCCCTCACTAGCTGAATACATTGAAAAAAATTTTGATAGGAGTCCCGTTGAAGTTAATAAAGTTGTTAGTATAACCGAATTCTTTGGTGAACAATTAAAAGAAAAGTTCGACCTAAACCACGTACCAGAAAAAATATTGGTAGAGGTGGTTTTAGGTGATACTGATAAAAGTTATCACATCAAGGGTAAAGTCTTTAAAAACCAAAAATATTCCCCATTATTTTATGTACCAAAAACACAGGTTTTTGAAAACTTATATGAAAAGGATGTGGTAGTAGATGTAGATTTCGATAAATACCAAGAAAAAGACGCTAGGGGTTGGAGAGCTTTTAAACACCAAGAAGATGGTATTAAATTCTTATTAAGTAAAAACAAATGTATTCTAGGGGATGATATGGGATTAGGAAAAACATACCAATCTATTGTATCTGCTTTAGAAACCAACGCTCAAAAGATTTTAGTTGTATGTCCAGCAAATGCCAAAATAAATTGGTTTAGGGAAATATCTAACTTTGTACCAGAAGAAGATATCTCTATTTTAAAGTCTGGTCATTGGAATCCTAAAAGATTCACTATCATAAATTATGATATATTAAAAAACTTCCACACCTTAGTTGATGGTAGAAAAAAATATGAAGAATGGGAAGTTAATAGACATTTAGTCAATGAAGGTTTTGATTTAGTTATAATGGATGAAGCACACATGGTGAAAAACCCTAAGGCTAACAGAACTAAAATAATGAATCAGATAACTGAAAAAACGGAAAAACGTTGGTTGTTAACTGGTACACCGATAGCTAACAGACCGATGGATTATTTTAATTTACTTAGTCTTTGTGATTCACCAGTAACATCTAGTTGGAAATATTACGCCTTTAGATATTGTGATGGTAAGAAATTTAGGAAAAAGACTAAGTCTGGAGCGGTTAGAGATATATGGGTAACCGATGGAGCTTCAAATTTAGAAGAACTACATGAAAGAACTAAGAGTTTAATTTTAAGGAGAAAAAAAGAAGACCACCTAGACTTACCACCAAAGATAGTAGCACCATATTATGTTGAAATAGAAGATATGAACCAATATAATAGTGTTTTTGATGAATACTTAGAGTGGGCTAAATCTGAAGGTAAAAAACTAGGTACTGGTAGACATATGGTAGAGTTGGTGGTTTTGAGGAAATATTTAGCTCTAGAAAAGACAAAACAAACTATTGAATTAGCTGAACAAGCAATCGAAAACGGTCAAAAGGTTATAATATTTACCAATTTTACACACTCATTCGATGCTTTAATGAATCACTTTGGTAGATTAGCCGTAGGTCACAATGGTAAAATGAACTCAACCAAAAAACAAGTATCAATAGATAGATTCCAAGAAGATGATAATGTTAGGGTTTTTGTTGGTAATTTAATTTCTGCTGGTACGGCAATTACTTTAACTAAAGCTGAAACGGTGATTATGAATGATTTAGATTTCGTACCCACTAATCATGCTCAAGCAGAAGATAGAGCTTTTAGAATAGGTCAAACTAAAACGGTCAATGTCTACTACCCAATAGCGGAAGGTACAATAGATGAGATGATGTTTAAGATTTTAGAGAAGAAGAGAAAGATTATCGATACCGTAGTAGGTGATGAACATGTGTCGATGGATATTGAAGGTGATTTGTTTGGTGAATTACTTGATGGTTATCTTTAACAAACTATCTTAGAATTAACAAAACTATCCATAACATTAATGAATAACTCTTCATATATTGGTAATATTAAAGAAGAACCATCACTGAATGTGTCTATTTTAAACTCACCTTTATAAACACCAGCTGTATTTACTTCTCTTTTTTTGAATTTATAACCTATATAATATTCTTGTTGTCCAGCTAAACAATTGTCATTCTCCACTGGTATTATTAAAGCTGGTTGATTAAATACTTTATACCTACCAGTTTCAGTATTCATCATAGAGAAGGTTATTGCCGCATTCTCCAGTTCATCGAATATCTTTTTATAATCATTCCTACCATCATTAATGATTTTCATCTGTAGTATTGGTAGTTGTGAGTTTTTCCTAATGAAGAAGTTTTGTGCCATTTCCTATTTTTATATAAATATGTTTCAAATATTAATTATCGAACTTATTAAAGAAGAATGTAAAAGATAACCCAAATATAACTCTAGCTATAATTACAAAGAGTAAACACTCCATCTTGGAACCACATGGTATGAAAAGAAAGTATATACCAGCAAATATAAAAAATGTTCTAAATAATTTAAATAAATGCCACGCATCTGTAAACCCCACTAATAAACTCTTAGATAAGAAAAACTTTTCTCCAGCCAATGGGTCACCATTTTCATATTTATTTCTCCAAGATTCCCTAGGGTCCCAAAATAATTGATTCTTAAATCTTTTAAAAATAGAAGAATCATAGTGAAATTGTATTTTATCCATCACAGCCTCACAAATACCAGAAATTAAAAACAATATAAATCCAATGTATATCATAATAGTTTATCTATAAATATCTGAGTATTAGGTATAAGATTACAATCTAGGTTCCCAATCAAAAGGTTTACCATTTATCCCCCTAAACGCAACTTTCTCATAGTCCTCCATTTCCTCCCAAGTTTGTGGTTGAAATTTAAAATAAATCCAAGTCACAGGAATGAAAATCCAACACCCAATAAATGGTAGAGCCCAATTTTCATTACCTTTAGAGTGTAAAATGAAAGATGTTATAAAGGCGATTACCATAATGTAAGTTATTGGGTGTAATTTAAACATAAAAAATTTTTTATTCTTATCTGGGTGTATGATAGGCCTATATAAGTTAAACAATATTCTTCTTATTTTTTTGTACCTGCTTGGGTGTTTGACCAATAGTCTTTCGATTCTTTCTTTTTTCATTTTATTTTATTTACAGTATATTATTTTTTTATAAATGTGTTAAATAACACTACTTTCTATCATAATCATCTTCAATTCTAACTATATCGTCTTCACCAAAATATGAGCCGTGTTGAACTTCTATGAAGACAAGATTTTCTTCCCCTCTATTCTCAACCCTATGTTTTGTCCCTTGAGGTATTAAAACTGTTTCTCCGTAATTGTAGTCTTGAACATCATCATCTAAAGTTATCGTAGCAACCCCAGAAGTTACTGTCCACACCTCACTTCTTTTATAGTGGTATTGATAACTAAGTCTACCACCTGGATTTACTGTTATTTTTTTTACCTTACAATTATCACTCGATAGGAGTATTTCGTATTTACCCCAAGGTCTATTTTCGTTTTGTTCCATTTTATTATTCTTTAGGTCTACCTTCTTTATCTAGAGTTATTTTTATATGTTCTATACCAGTAAATTCATTTACATCAGTTATCCAGCCACCTTCCCATTGACCGCTATAAACATGTTCAATATGATTATCATATAATAAATGGGAATCATGTACATACATAACTTCATTTTTATATTCAGTAACATATTTTTTCCTATCTTCACCAAAAAAAGTAACAAAATTGTTTTCTATTAAATAATTTTCAATACCATCAGTAAATACTGAAGGTCCAGTTAAGGTGTGAACCATATGTTCGTATTTAAAATCATCACAATTTTTAATTCTTTTAATAGACTCATCTATTACACTTTTTAATAAAGGACTACCTTTAGGTGCTCCAAACACCCATTGACACAAATTTACATCATGTGGGTATTCTGGGGTTAAAATTAGATTTGTTTCTTTTTGGAATAATGAATCTAAATCATTACCTATAAATATAGTATCCATATCAGCATATATGCCTCCATAATGGTATATAACACAATACCTCCATAAATCAGCTTTCATTACTGGGACTGGGAGGTTATGGTAAATTTCGTATATGTCAGGAAAGTTTTCTTTCATAAAATCATCAGCTTTTTTATCACTAAAGAAATTATGGTTATAACCTTTTACATCCCAAGATTGGTAACAATCAAATAATCTATCATTATCCATAACATAAGTCATAGATTTATGTGTTTGGTATATTGTTTTTGGTATCATTTTTTATATATTATTTTTGGGATCATTTTTTATGTTTAAATAAACTATTAAAGATTTCAAAAAAGTATTCATTATCTTCAGTGTTACCATAACCTAAACCATGATTATTTTCTTTTGTATACAATTCAAAAAAGGTAATATTACCCATTTTTGTTATTTCGTGTTTTAAATCTTCATTATTTGGGTAGTTAATATGACATAAAAGATGATGATCTTGAGTTATGTTTGATAAGGTCTTATTTAATTCAAAAATTTCAGACATAACTGAATCACCCATTTTATTTTCTAAATTTTTATAAGAACATATGAATAATTTTTTACCCTCTAATTTTATAAATTCTCTAAATCTACTAACACACCTTACATAATAATCGTAGTCTAATTTTTGTCTCGGATCTTTGTGATTAAAAAAGTTTTCATGATACAAAGTGTGACCCGCTTGTCTTTCATTATCTGGTTCGTTTAATACTATATCTGTATAATACTTAGGGTCTAGAAAATCTTGGAAGTCATTTTTTAATATTTCTGTAGAGAATTTTGGTGTAGTAAATAACCAATCAAAAGGGAGAGACATCTCCCTAGACTTTATCATATTAAGTAAAGCCGCTGAAAAACAATAATTTCCAATGGGACAGGCGTGTTCGAATTCAATCATTTCTAAAGTCTTTTATATATAAAATAAATATCTAAAAAATTTTGATTATTCACTCATCATAAAATATTTATAAGTGTGAACAATAAAATAAAAAAATTACAGATACAAAAAGTGATACAAGAGTATAACTTATTAAATACCGATTATGAATTAAAAAATAACATGGTAGAAGAGTATCGACAAGAATTCTTAAAAGAAACCTTCAGTGAAGAAAAGGATAACAACCAAAGTAACGGACCTATTAAAAAAGAAGAAGTTAAAATAAAAAATGAAGAAATCCCAACAGATACTAAAAGTAAGGTAAAAAAAATATATAGAGAAATTGTTAAACAAACCCATCCCGACAAAGTAGATTCTGAAGTATTAAATAATTATTATTTGGACGCAACTAGAGCTTATAATTTAAATGATATCTTAGAGTTATATATTATTTGTGAAAAATTAGATATAGATACTGAGATATCCGAACTAGAATTAGGGTTATTCGATAAACTGATAGAAATAAAGCGGTCTGAAATTAAAAGAATAGAAGAATCTTTTATATGGGTTTGGATTAATGCTAAAACAGAAGAACAAAAACAAGAAATAGTAGATAGATTTATAACATTTTCTAGAAATAATAGATAATCAAAATGTCCAAAATAATAACATACGAAGAATTTATAAAAAAACACAACAAGGTAAATATATTTGTTGAAGAGATACCTAAAATAATATTTAGAACTGGTAAGTGGAAAATAGAAAACATACCAGATGTAGTGATGGATGTATATGAGGAATGTATGGAAATAAATCCTAACCACGATTTTGTTTATTTTGATGATGATAATTGTATTACCTTTATCAAAGAATTCTATCCAGAATATATGTCATATTATAATAAATTAATACCCACAGCTTATAAAGCCGATTTATTTAGATATTTACTACTTTTTAAATATGGTGGGTGTTATGGTGATATGACACAAGAAATTTACATACCATATGATGAATTATGTGATAATTTCGATAGGGTACTCTGTAGAGATAGTTTAAGTAGTAAATTAGGTTTATATAATGCTTTAATGTGTGTAAAACCATTGGATTCTATGGTGGGTGAGGTTTTGGGGATAATTAAAAAAAATATAGAAGAAGAAAATTACACCAAATCACCATTAGGCATTACGGGACCAGTAGCTTTAGGGCAAGCGTTTACAAAAGTCTTTAGAAATTCCACTATTGGTCGTGAAATTAAATTAAAGGAAAATAACGATTCTTTGATTTTAAATTTTAGGTTAAATGGTAAGGGTGAAAAATTTATTTTCGATGAAAGAAAAATAGAAATAATTGGTAAACCTAAAATAGATAACCACCAAGATCTATTGTATAACAAAAATAACGTACATTACCACTTTTTGTGGAGTGATAGAAAAGTATTTAAAAAATGAAAATAGGAATAACGTTAGGTTTAAAATCTAATACAGAATCAATATGGACTAACGGAATAAAACAAAATGTTTTAATGTTAGTAGATTTATTAAGAAGGTCTAAAAAAAATTATGAAATATGTATACTTAATATATTTGATATAGATTTTACAGAAAAACCTTATTACTTAAAAGATATAGATGTTTTTTATGTAAAAGATAAGTTTATGGAGATGGACTTAATAATCTCAATGGGGGGTCAAATATTAGATTCAGATTTAAAGAAATTTAGAGAGAATGGTGATAAAAAAGTTGTATCATATAAATGTGGTAATAATTATGTTCTATCTATGGAAGAGATACTTTTTGGTGAGAGTAAAAATGGTGGTGAGTTTGAACAGGAAATAGATGAGTTATGGTACGTACCCCAACAGTACGAAGTTAATAATGGGTATTATAAAACATTACATAGAACTAACGCTCTTATGGTACCATTTTTATGGAATCAAAAATTCTTACACGAAAAGACAATAGAAATAGAATCTGGATTTAGAAAAGGTTTATATAAAAAAGGTTGGCAGTATGATAATACTAAAGATAAGAAAATAATTGGTATTATGGAACCGAACCTAAATATTGTTAAATTTTGTCTAATACCTACTATGGTCGTTGAGGAATGTTACAGGGGTGAGATTGGTAAAAAGTATATAGATAAATTAAGGATAACAAATGCGAATAAACTAAAAGATAATAAATTGTTTATGTCTTACATTAAAACTTTCGATCTATTTAAAGATGGTAAAATTACAGCTGAAGCGAGATATCAAACCGCTTACGTCCTAACCCAACACCTAGATGTTTTAGTATGTCATCAAATATTAAACCCACTTAACTATCTTTACCTAGATGCTGTCTATTTAGGTTATCCAGTCCTACATAATGCTTACATGTGTGAAGACTTAGGTTATTACTACAAAGGTTCTGATACAATAGAAGGAGCTAAAATGTTGTCCCATATATTAGAAAATCATGATAAAAATTTAGATTCTTATAATGAAAAGAACGATTTGGTGTTACAAAGGTATCATACCGAAAATGAAGAATTGGTGGGAGCTTATGATACCTTAATAGAAAATTTATGGAAAAATGGTAATACTGAAATGATTTATAATTATAAAACTAATTTATATAATTAATCCAAATCCAAATTTAAATCCGAGTCAATTCTGAATTTACTATAGTGATTATCATATCTAAGTTGTGCTAACTTTCTAATTTTTATTTTTCTTTCTTTTACTTCTTCAGTAACAACAGTTAGTACCTTATCATATTCTTTCATCACATTTTTTTGAGTATATTTACTATAATCTTGTTCTTTATTGAATTTATACTCACCTTTGAATACTTTTCTTAAGGCCTTCTTATATTCATTATAATCAGTATCTTCCCATTTAGATTCTTTAGAATAAAGCCATGTATTATCTGGTGTTCCTAGTAAATCTATCTCTTTAGTGGGTAATAAAATTGAGTTTTCTTTATTTACAAAATCTTTATAACCACTGATTTTAGTATCCAAAGTAATAACATCTTTCTTTAATACGATAGCATTTAATAATGGAATACAAAAACCTTCCATATGTGATAAACAAATATAACAATCTATACCCCTCTCTAGTGAGTGTAAGTATTCTTTAGGTAACCGTTTGTTTAGTATAATTACTTCTGGTCTGTTTGGGTAATCATTTAAAATTTTTTTTAATTCTAAAACTCTATCTTTAGGTGCTTCATTTAGTTTCACCAACATCCTAACGTTATCCTCGTCAGTGAACTCCTCTAAAAAGTATTTCAAAGTATTGTCAATATTTTTCCTAGCTATACCAGTTGATTCCGTATAAAAAGTATATTTTTCCCCCTCAAAAACACTTTCAAAAAAACCATTATCTTTTTCTAATAACCCTTCATCATAATAATTAGGTATCACTTTTATTGGTTTAGTTATCCCACAAGACTCCATAATCTCTTTACCAGAACTAGAGGGTGTAATAATATAATGGAATCTGTTTATATTTTCAGTAATATTTGGGTTGATGATAGTACCATCTAAGGGTTGTATTAGTAACTTTCTATGAAAAACCCAATCTATATTCAAGTGTATGTGATGCATAAGTAATATGTCACCAGTTAATTGATCACGAACCAAGTAGTCTTCCTTAAAATACTCCCCCAAATCTTTATTTATTTTTAATAAACTCTCACCAGTCCTTGACCATATAAATAAACTTAATTTATCTTCACTATATCCACTCATACATATTTTTATTATAAATATTTAGTAACTAAATAAAGTTATAAATAAATATGGGGGTATTTTCATACCCCCATATCATTCTTAGAAATTAATACCTAATTAAATATTAATATCCGTAACCACCATAACCACCATAATCAATCGTCTCCTCAAAAGGTACAGCGTATACACTATACGTATCACCTACTTCACCTTCAAAGGCGAAGGCGATAGCGTGAACGGCTTCACCCACACCTGGTGTAGTATAGTTGAGTGCGCCGTGACCACCGTCAGCATATTGTGATCCTTCATTCCAATCAACTCCCTCAGTAAGTAATTGACCATTTAAGTAAACTTGAACAGTATTTTGTTTTACTCTGTTCGGGAACGTTAAGCGTAGACCTGTAACTATAGTACCTTGTATAACACCTTGCACTGAGAGTCTTGTTTTAGCAACAGAATAAGGTACTTGTTTCATGTGATTATTTTCCAATCTAACTAAGTTTTCTTTAACTTCAGAGAAAGAATCCATCGCCGTAAAATCTGTATTAGAAATTATATCAGTGATTTTATCTTCTATAGAAGAATCAGCTGTTTCTCTAGCTAACTTCTCAGTGGAGATATCAGCGTCAATCTTAGCCTCTAGAGAGTTCTCTCCCTCAGTTCTATCAGTAACTTCGTCAGCTAAGTCAGAAGTTAATGTGTCGATAGATGCTTGTAACGTAGCGTCACCAGCAATTCTTGAAGATGTCTCAGCAACTAAATCAGACTCAACCTGCGTCATTTCACTATCATGTCTAGTTTCTAAAGATGTGACAGCTGATTGACGAGCTGTAACCTCATCAGAGATTTGTAACTCAACATCAGTTTTCGCACTTAAGATAGCGTCAGTCATGTCAGTTCTAACCGCAGTGTCAGCAGCTGTTCTAGCAGCAACCTCATCAGCGATAGCTGTATTGATTGAGTTAACAGCCGCTAATAAAGCGTTGTCATTCTCTAAATCAACTTCCTCAACGAAAGATACTATCTCTTTGAATTGGTCTAGGTCGATTGAAGCTCCAGATAGGATAGCGTCAATTCTTCCTTTTTCAACGTCAATGTTAGACTGTAAAATTACGTCAGCCGCAGCTCTAAGAGATGCTTCAACATCATCAGCAGCTTCTCTAGAAGACTTCTCAGTAGAGATGTCAGAGTCTAACTTAGCTTCTAATGAAGCGTCAGCAGCTTCTCTACCAGACTTCTCACCAGATATGTCAGTATCGATTTTAGCTTCTAATGAAGCGTCTTTAGCTATACTTACAGATTCTAGTGTAGATATCTCAGATTCTAAAGATGTGTCAGCTTGTTCTCTATTTCTAACTTCAGACGACAAATCAGTTTCTAATGAAGAATCACCAGCAACTCTAGCAGATGCCTCAGATGAAATATCTGAATTCATCTTAGTTTCTAATGAAGAATCACCAGCAACTCTAGCAGATGCCTCAGATGAAATATCTGAATTCATCTTAGTTTCTAATGAAGAATCACCAGCAACTCTATCAACAACTTCTTGTGAAATTGAAGTAGATAGTTGAGCGTCAGCAGCTTCTCTAGCAGCTTTCTCAGTAGATACGTCAGCGTTTAACTTAGTTTCTAATGAACCATCAGCAGTTTCTCTAGCAGCTTTCTCAGTAGATACGTCAGCGTTTAACTTAGTTTCTAATGAATCATCAGCAGCAACTCTTGAAGATGCTTCAGATGACATGTCAGCGTTTAACTTAGTTTCTAATGAAGAATCACCAGCAACTCTTGAAGATGCTTCAGATGACATATCTGAGTCTAACTTAGTTTCTAATGAAATATCGGAAGCTAATCTAGTAGATGCTTCAGATGACATATCTGAGTCTAACTTAGTCTCTAATGAAATATCAGAAGTTAATCTAGTAGACGCTTCAGATGACATATCAGAGTTTATTTTGTTCTCTAAAGAACCTTCAGCAGCAATTGCTCTAGTTTCCTCAGCGTTAACATCAACGATTCTATCAGATACCTCATTATTCAATGCGATAGTTAATGAATCCTCAGCTGAAGTAGCTCTTGATACTTCAGTTGATAAGTTAGCAGCTTGTGCTTGGTCAGCAACAACTCTATCAGAGATTTCGTTGTTTAAACTGTTCTGTAAAGCTTGGTCACCAGCAGCTCTATCAACAATCTCTTGTGAAATTGCCGCGTCATGTGCTTGGTCAGCAGCTAATCTAGACGATGCTTCACCAACTAATGCTGTGTCTAATGAAGACTCAGCAGCTTCGGCTCTAGCAACTTCAGTTGAAAGTGACGACTCTAATGAAGAATCACCAGCAACTCTTGAAGATACCTCAGAAGATACCGCCGCGTTATTTGATAACACGTATGATGCAAATGCTTCGTCATTCTCAGTATCAACAGCGTTGATTAAAGTAACGATTTCAGCGAATGAATCAGAGTCAGCAGTTGAAGCACTTAAGATAGCGTCAATTCTACCCTTCTCAACATCAATATTAGATTGTAAGTTAGCATCACCAGCTATTCTAGCATTTTCCTCAACACCTAATTTAGTGTTTAAAGAACCTTCAGCAGCAATCGCTCTAGCTTCCTCAGCGTTAACATCTGCAATTCTATTAGATGTTTCAGCTGCGATAGCGTCAGCGTTAGCAACCTCAGCAACTTGAGCTCTAGAAGATTCAGTGTCGATATTCGACTGAAGTGTCGATACGTCAGCGATGTGTTCTGCTTCTAAAGTGTCAATGTTAGACTGTAAAGTTGTGTCAGCAGCTAATCTAGATGATGCTTCAGCAGCGTCTCCAGCAATTCTGTTAGAAATTTCAGCTGACATCTCATTGTCATGTCTTGTCTCGAAAGTATCGATGTTAGACTGTAATTGAGAATCAGCAGCCGCTCTAACAGATGCTTCAGCTGTATCAGCCGCTTCTCTTTCTGACTTCTCGTTAGATACGTCAGCATTAACTTTAGTAGTTAATGATAAATCACCTGCTTCTCTAGCAGCTTTCTCAGTGGATACATCAGTGTCAATTTTTGACTCCAATGATACGTCAGCAGCTTCTCTAGCAGCTTTCTCAGTAGATACGTCAGCATTAACTTTAGTAGTTAATGAAGAATCACCAGCAACTCTGTTAGAAATTTCAGCCGACATCTCACCACTAAACCTTTCCTCTAAAGATTGGTCAGCGTCTTCTGAGTTCATCTCCACCTCATCAACATAATCATTAAGATCTTGTATTGATGTGTCAATCGAAGCTACTGCCGCAACTCTAAAAGATGCTTCAGCAATGTCTGCTGCGTTTAAGTCTGCTAAATCATTTACTAATCCAGGTAAATCTCCTTTTACGATTCCTGTAGGGTCAACGATTTGAGCATTGTTTAAAATTAAATCTGACTGTCTATTTAATACTATTTTAGTATTTGCCATAATTATTTTTTTTTTAATTAATTATTAAACACCCTTTTGTGTAAAAAATCTAATTTTAGATTTTTATTTGGTATTTAAATATTAATCCTTATTTTTTTTATTTTTTATTTATTTAAATATTAATAGTTATCTAGTTTTCTAACTTGGTGTCTATTATGCTGTTCTCTTTGTGATTGGCATCTCCACCCCTCTATCTCCTTCTTTAAGGTCTACTGCCTCAGAGTGAGCATTTTCATAACCATACTTAGTGTTAAGTTTATCAGCAACACCCCTAAACTCTTCTTCTGCCCAAGGATTAACAGACAAAACCCCTCTGTTCCCCAACAACTCATCTATGTCAGATTTTATTTTTAGGTAATTACTCTTAATACTCCCAATAGTCATTTTCTCCAATAACTTTTGGCCTTCTTCACTATCCACAAACCACACCTCCGCAC
>Ga0233415_10000632_pt1 | contig 16211 bp, 18 predicted proteins | sample Na_anoxic_12_MG_FD_188631 | JGI IMG/M metagenome (GOLD analysis project Ga0233415, IMG submission 188631) | Seawater microbial communities from Saanich Inlet, British Columbia, Canada - Na_anoxic_12_MG | ecosystem: Environmental > Aquatic > Marine > Inlet | place: Canada: British Columbia... | reverse complement strand
ACCGGACTGGAAGGCCGCCGCGGTGGTGACTACGAACTCGTTGACGGAGTGGGTCCCGGCACCGACGAGGTCAGACGCGGCCGTAGGGGTGTAGGAGCCAAGGCTGGACTCCAGCATGGCGAAGAACGGATGATCGCTGTGCGTGCTGTAGGGGGCACCAGCACCGATCTGCGGGACACGGAAGCGCAGGCTGATGTCTCCCATGAGGCGGTCAATGGCCTCACCGTCAGCCGCCCCGTAGGCCGCAGCTCCCGTGTTGTTGATGACCGTCTCGAGCTCAGGCGCGCGGAAGTAGGAGCCGTCGCGTGTGAGGTCGGGATCACTGATGGGGCTGGACATCCCGTCAGAGAAGAAGTTGGAGCGCACGACGCCCACGCCTTCCCAGGAAGCATCCAGGCCGGGGTCAGGCAGGTTCGTAGCGGCGAGGAGCGCCCCGAAGGTGGTGTCAGCCTTGAAGGCGACAGAGGCGATTTCATGGGTAGCCATGTAGCGGTCTCCTACTGGTAGTATTGGATTGTAACAGGAAGGCGGGCAATCAGCCCAGCCCTGACATCATCGACCCCTCGAATCTCCTCAAAGACGGGGGGCTCGTTCCCGACTGTGAGTGTATCTAATGTCGCCATCCAGACTGAGCCTGGGATAAGCTGCTTGGTGATCTCTATCATGTCCCCAGGGGCGATAGGGGTGTCGATCTCATCGTACTTGACGGACACCTCAACCACCTCGGTCCATAGGTACTGAGGGCTAGGTGTCAGCGGCTCACGCACAGGACCCCCAAGGGATACGACGTGGAAGCTGCGTGTGGGGGCCATCTCCAGCTCGATCTCGCGCTTCTCGCTTGGGGCGTGACGGAAGTTGAGCCGGATGGGTGTCGGGGGCGCGATGGCCTTGATGGCGTCAACCAACGCCTTATGGGTGGCATCCAGCATTACTTCTTCTCCTTACGCATGAGGGCTCTGAAGCTGCGCGCTACCGCCACTCTATCAGCTTTTGAGAGGCCCAGCCAGTCTGCTCTGTCGGTCATGTATCCCGCGTGCTCCTCCCCTCTCTTGGCTATGTAGACGATAACGGACCCGTTACGGGCAACCTTGACCCTAAAGCTGTCCCGTAGTGTGCCGGTCTTGACCGGGATACGCTTGTTGGTGTTGAAGGTGGCTTGTTTGTACTGCCGATAGCCGCCTTCGTAGAACCGGCCTGTAGGGGTCTTGGCTCCTCCGCGTGCTTTAGGCCTGTCCTTGTCCGACACGTACAACGGCTTCGTGGAGTAGGCTGGCAACGGCGCTCCGTCAGCTCCTCTACCGTCAATGAAGATGCGGTCCTCCACTATCTCCAGCACGTCGTGGGAGAACGCTTGCTGCGTGGTCCTGCGGTAGCTCCTTTTCCGCTTCCGTATGTCAACTGTCCGCTTGTAGGTCATAGGCTGCTACCGCACCTCGTGGAGTGTCCGCTTGTAGGGCGCTTGCTCCTCAACCCAATCGTCCTCAAGGACGTGGCAGACCACCTCTCCCATCGCCCCCATGAGGTTCAGGCCCTCGGCCAGCTCCCCATCATCGACCACACCATCCCCATCGAGGTCCACCCAGGTGAAGCCGCAGCTCACGACCTGGTCGAAAGCGGCCTTAGCGTCAACCATTGTCTGGGCGTAGTCACGGTCGTAGCCTGCGATGCTCTGGCCCTGCAGGATAATACCTATGGTGATGAGGGCGTGTACGTGTTGGAAGGGTACACCGTCAACGTCGTCCTCAGTCTTATCCTTCGGTATGGGGCACCGAATCCAAGCCGCGAGTTGTGATAGCGCATCCTTGATCTGCGGGTCCCAACTGGCCTGCCTAGACGGAATGGCCCTGGCGAGGAAGGAGGAGCGGTCAATCAGCTTGCGGTGAGTCAGCCCAGTTGTGAAGGGGCGGCGAACTACATCGAAGCGGCCCTCCTCCAGCCGGTACTCGGTGGGTCGGTCAGAGCCGAGGTTGGCCTCCCAGGCGATTGACCAGATGGCGTTACGCTCGCCGCTACCCACCTGGGCGGCAGTCAGTGAGGCGTAGTACCTGGACCAGCTCAGCGTACCTGTGGCCCCCTCAAGGTAGATGGGGAGCTGCTCTCCGAGGATCAGCGAAGTGGCTGAGCGGACATCCAGCAACTCAACCGGGTAGAGCCCGCGGTCCCCCAGATCAAGCCAGCACTGCCCGCCGTCTACACCGACAAGCCCGTCGGCAGAACCGGCGGCAGCTACTGTGAGGCTCTCGGAGTTCGCATCGACCGTTACTGCGACTGAGGCACGGAAGGGCGCAAGAGTCTCGGTCACGTCAGCTTTGTCTTGGAAGGAGAGGATGAGGTCTGGTGCGGCTGCAGGGCTCTCGTCAAAGGTGATGAAGAACCTCCCGGCGCGGTCGGCAGCGAACTTGCGGTTCATATAGCCTCCATAAGTGTCTAGGCCCCCTGATTATGGGGGATATGAGGCCGAATTGAAAGGGAGAGTGAGCGGCAGAGGTGCCCGACGAATTATGCACAGTGCATAAACGCTTTAGGGCGGGCTGTTTGGTGGGGGAGCTTCAGGCAATCGAGTATGCGTGACGCATACGGTGGCCTGTTAGGCGATGCAGCTGTTGATCTGCAGGCCGAGGTTGGCGTTGACGATGGCCATGTTGAAGGAGGCGTCGAGAGTGGTGAAGTTCACACGCCCGTCGTCGCGGGCGTACAGCCCTGGGACGTCGTTGTAGTGCCGGACGTTCAGCAGGCTGGTGGTGTCCATGTAGACGCCTTCGCCGTTGATGCCCTTGTTGAAGCTGCTGGGTGGTCCGATGAGGCTCTGCCCGTCGTAGCTGGAACCAGAGTGCCCGAGGAAGATGCCGCTCCAGACGAGACCGTTTACAGCAGTCTTACCGCGATGAGCAGAGTTACCGTAGGCGGAGCCGACGAGGACGCGCAGGCCGAGCTGGCCTTCCAGGAAGGTGATTAGCTGAGCGCGGCTCATGGGATAGGTCTTGCCGACAGGACCGTCAGCATCATCACCGACGACGCCGAGAGAGTTGAGGTCCAGCTCAAGCGCGTTAGCCTCAAGCTCTCCAAGGATCATCAGGTCAGGACGCAGACCGAGGTTGGTCGCGGCGTACTGGTTGATGGCCCTACGGAGGTCGAACAGGCCCTTAGCGCCAGCTCCGCCGAGCTGCACGCCTGAGCCGTCGGTGATGGCGACCCAGTTGATGGCGGTGAAGGAGTTGAGGCAGAGGTCCCTCATCATGTGCTCACGACGGAGATACAGGTTGTTGGCCAGCTTCAGTGTGGCGCGAACCGTATCGTCGGTGGGCTCTTGGCTGGAGCGACGGATCTGCTGGGCGATGGGCACCTGACGCGCCCACTCCTTCATCTCCAACTCCTTGTAGGACATATCGCTGAGGTCGAGGTCCCGGCGGTAGTCGTAGGGACCGACGAAACCGTCCTCGGCGGAGTCAGCAATACGCTCCTGGAGGGCCTCCACCCAGAAACGCACGCGGTTGAGGCCGCGCAGCTTCTCATCGTCACGATCGGTCGCGCCGATCATGTTCTGGATGCTCATCACGGGGAAGGCCAGATCAGCGATGTAGTCCTGCTTAGGCTTGGTGAGGGTCAGGACCTCGTTCAGGTACGGGTTCATGGGGGCGATGCCCGCGTAAGTGCTCTCAGACATTTAGATACTCCTTATACCGCTGGGATGTCGTAGATGGGAACGTCACCGAGGATGACGACCTCAACCAACTCAGGCGCGCCGTCAGTGCCGGCGCAGTTGATGGAGGCGAAGGGAAGCCACTGGACCGTGGGCTTGCCAGTACCGGCGACGGCAGGCTCGAACAGCCCGGTGCCCGCGGTGGCGTCACACTGCAGGAGGCTGTGCGTCCCGCGTGTGAGGGTCGCGTTGCACTTCGCGAGGCAGCGGTCGCCAGCTCGGGCGAGGCTCACTCGGTCGCCAGCAGCTCCGCCCTGAAGCAGGATGCCAGCGAAGTTGTCCGCGTGGGCGGTGATGTAGGTAGCATAACCATCGGCGGTCTCCTTGACGGCCTCTCCACGCTCCATAGCAACGGCGAGAATGATGTAGGTGCTGTTCTTGACGGCAGACATTAGTTGATCTCCTTCTTAGCTTGATCGACAGCTACAGCCCAGGATACCCCGGTTTCTGCGCAAATGGTAGCAGCTCTTTTAGCAACTGAGGCGTCCCGCTGCTCTAGGGAGTCCTCTGGCGCTTCCTGAATGCCCGAGTCGAGGCCGGCAGTGGCCACGGGGACAGTGGCTCCACGCTTGATGCGTGTGATGGCGCGTGTGGTGAGAATCGGGTTCTCATCGTAGTCGGCACGCCACTCAGCGATGTCCGCAGGGGCGATCTTGCCGGAAGCCTGCGCGGCGAGAAGGATGGACTCCCGCTCCGCAACCCTCTGGTCCTCAGCCTGGGCGTCAGCCGCGGCCTTCATGTCAGCCATCTGGGCCTTGACCGCTGCAAGAGCAGTATTGGCCTCAGCCAGCATGGCCGTAAGGTCGGTCTTCTCGGTGATGAGGAGATCGTTCTTGGCCTTCAGGGCTGCGTCTACGACTACAACCTCCTCGGGCACGATCACAGCCGCCTCGGGCTCGATCACGGGGGCGTCGATGACTGCGGGCTCGACAGCCTCGGCATCGACCTTAACGGGGGTCTCCTGGTCTGCCATGTCTGGGCTCCTACTGTTTGCGTTTAGTACGGGCTCAGTATAGCCCGCTTGATCGGCGTTATCTACCCCAGGCTCCACTATAACGTCGATCAGGCCCATCTTGAGGGCTCGGATGGCGACGACGGTAGCTCCTGCGCCATACTTCTCGGCTACCTCTTCAGCCGAAGCCAGCCCACGGTTATCAGCCACGTCGTTGAGGAAGATATCACTCAGGTCGTCCACTATCTGTTGGTACTGCTCCTTTCCGGCCTTACCGGCTGGGTCCGGGTTCTTGTTCGGGGTCAGCGAGCTGGTGAACCGAATGATACCGTCCTCATCGCTGTCCGAGTAGGTGCTCATCATCGTGCCAAGGCAACCAATGAGGGCCGTGGGGACAGCTTCGATGGAGTCGGCGGCAGATGCGATCCAATAAGCTGCAGATGCGGCCATACCATTGACTGAGGCGGTAACAGGCTTGCCGAGGCCCTTGATCGCGAACACAACCTCCTGGATTCCAGCCACCTCACCACCGGGGGAGTCTATGTCCAGCACCAGCGAGGTGATCTCTGGGTTGTCCTTGATCTCCTGCAGCTCGGTGACGAGGTCCGTGTATGCCGTCATACCAAACAGCATGGTCATCCAACTGGACTTAGCCACCAGTGACCCGTGGACCTCCAGGATAGCCACGCCGTCCTCAACACGGTACAGCGCCTCCACGTCCTCGTAGTCATCGGCGTCGTACTCGTCGTAGCCAGCCTGGGCCATCTGCGCGAACAAAGCCTTCAGTGCGTTGGGCTCCATCGCCCACGTGTCTCCAAACGAGTGCCTACTCTTCATCGGTGTCTCCTTGAGGCTCATCAGCCTCTTCCTTGGTGCTTTGGGGCAGCCCGAAGGCTGCGCGAACGAGTGGGCCGTCTACGCTGGCGTCGGGGGAAAGGAAGCCCGCCTGCGACAGCTTAGTCAACGCGTCGGCCTTGGCCAAGAAGGCGTCGGTCTTCAGGCCAGTGTAAGCTATCCGGGGCATCTCCCCAGCCGGTACGTCACCGAAGTTCCACTTGACTATAGCCGCCACGACCTGGGAGTTGAGCCCCTCGAAGATGAAGTCGGCCAGGTTCACGATAGCCAGCAGACTCACATCAGCCTGCATCTCCCCGAGGTTGTAGGTGCCGCCACCACCAGGACGCCCTAGCTGAAGGTGCGCCGCGAAGAAGGCCTCCCCTATGAGCCGCTCGTGGTGACTGGCGACCGTGAGGATCTTGGAGGGCTCGAACGAGGACTTACCACCGAACTCGGTGATCTCCCACCACGGTGGGATGATGAGGTAGGCCTCCTCATGGGACTGGTAGAGCTTCAGCATCCTGGCCATCTCGACCCGCTCAGCCAGGTAGTGCTCACGGGTCGTCAGCCCAAACTTAGCGGCGACGTCGGGCAGGTAGACAGCCCTCGGCGTTGGTGACGCGAAGCGCTGCATTGCCACCGAGACCTGACGGTAGGCGTCTTGGGAGTCCCGCCAGTTGGAGAAGGTGGGGCGGTAGATGCCCACACCTGTGAGACCGCCTTCGTCCCTGTCCTTCACCAGATACATGCAGTTGCCGCGCTCAAGGAGAGCTGCTTGGCCCTTAACGCGCTGGATGGCCCCCACCCACTCGCCGGACTTGTCTACTATCCAGCTTGTGATGGTGTCGGGCTGGCGGTAGTGAAGTGTCTTCAGCCAGGATTTGCCGTCAGCAAACTCAGCCTCCATCTCCCACACACCGAAGCCGTACAGGTGGGCCAGATAGCCGCTCTTTACAATGTCCTCGATGGACTGAGAACCCCGCCCCGCGCTGAACTGGCCTAGACCGAACTGCTCCTCAAGAAACACCGCGATGTCTTCCCGTGTGCCTTCTGTGCGCTCAACACGGGCATTTAGGGTCAGCAGTTGGTTCTGAACATGGGTTTTTGCCGTGTAAAGGGTGCTATTGCCCTTCGCCATCGCTCGGTAGGCCGCAAAGCGATCCTTCGGTGACTGTAGTAACTCGTGCTCGTCGTACCCGGCCAGCAGTGGATCGTGCGTATCTATTCCTGCGTAGCCGTTAACGCTCTCCGGCGGCGCTTCGCGGTTCGACAGCTCTGCTGCTGCGTCGTCATCGACGGTGAGCGTTTGGCTGTAGAGTGACTGATACATCTAATCTCCTTCAATCGGTGACAAGCTAGAATAACAGGATTCAGCCCGATCAGCCATGCTCACCGTGACCCATAGTACGCCGCGTGGAAAGAAGGCTTGGCGTTCATCGGCGTGTTCATAGCCCTTCGTATCTCGGCCGCGTCATGCCTCACCCACCACCTCCACGTTCCGATCCCGTACCGCAGGGCGTCAAGCGGGTGCTCCTGCCCGTCCTTGACCGGCTCGTCCTTGCTCCCGCGAGTGGGGTACTTGTAGGAGGCCATAGCTCTGGAGAAGGACACACCCTTGTTGCTGAGGCCGTCGTCCCATATCTGCTTGAGGCACAGCAGCCTGCGCTCGCCAGAAGCGTTCAATATGCGGGTTCTGACTTGCCCCACGCCCTCTGCTATCCGGCGGTGCTCGTGCGGAGGAGACGTCACAGGCATCCCCATAGCCGCCTGGAACTCCTCCATATCGGTAGATCCGCCCGCGCTCTGCCGCTGGTTCCCGGCCACGTCACCTGTGCCGAAGTCCAGCTGTATCACCCCCTCCCGTCCCTGGCTGCGTGGTGCTGCCACCTCAAGGATGATGTTGGCGAAGGCCTCCGTGGTGCAGTTCTCCGGGTTGATGTCCGCAATGATGATGTCTGCCCCCAGCGTCTTGTCCTCCACGAAGATAAGCGCCGATGGATGTCGGTATCCGAAGTCCACCATAAGGTAGGCGACCATCTCCGGGTTGTAGGTCCACCCTTCTGGTGCGAAGTTACCAAGCGGGTGATGTAGCGGTGTCCACTCCGAATAGACCGCTCCTTGTGGAGCTTTCGGGCAGTTCAGGACCTTCTCCTCGAACTCACCGCTCTGTTTCATCTGCTCAAACCACGCCTCAGACAACACATCTCTGTTGACGTAGGAGTTGGCCAGTATGACCTTCCCGCCGTCCACATCCTGCGCCTGCTTCACCCACCAGTCGTCCCACGTGGGTAAGCCGGACAGAAGTATCTGTGGCGGAGCGCCTGTGCGGATACGGCCTAGAGCACGGGTGTAGACCTCCGGTTGCATCGTCTGGGCCTCGTCTATGATGCAGTTGTCTACGTTGTAGCCCTCGATGGGGTTCTGGTCCACGGTTTTGGTTGACGCACGGAAGTAGGCCCTGACCCACACGACCTCACCATTCGGGCCTACCCAGCGCTTTCCGCCCGTAGGCACGAATGACCAGCCCAAAGGCATCAGTACCCCCACCATCTCAGGGTGCAGGGTCGTGGAGTATCGGTGGTCCGTGTCCGTGATGAGCAGTGTCCGCATAGGTCTGCCCACGCGTGTGAGGTAGTATTCATTCAGGATGAGAATCGTCTGGACTATGCCGAAAGTCTTACCACTGCCCCACCCGGCCCGTACAGCCACCAATGGAGCCCCAGACAGCATCGCCGCCGCCATCTGCAGCTGAAACGGGTTCAGCACAATGCTCATGCCACGTACTCCACGTCTATGGGGGCCGCGTTGAGGTCGGCGTCCAGCACCCCTTGGCCCTTGCTACCCACTAACTGCTCCAGCATCGTGCCCACGTGTGCGCTCTGGTCAGAGACGGTCGTAGCACCCCCGGCACAGCCGATGTTGTTGACCTGTACCAAGGTCTGGGCCGTCGAGTCTGCCGTGGTCGTATCCTTCATCATCTTGAACAGCTTGGTGAAGGCCTCCGCAGCCTTTATCTGCGCCGTGACGTCCTGGTGAGAGGTCTTCGTAGTCGCCGTCATCCGTAGGAGGGACTGCGTCATGGGGACCGCCGCGATGCTCATCTCAAGCATAGCCACCTCCCGGGCAGCCGCACCAACTCGGGCCAGCTCATCCTTCACTTCCGGGTCGGATATCCAGCGGCGAATGGCCCCCTGAGTTGTTCCGAGCTCTGTCGCGATGTCGGCCAGGGTGAGCCCCTCGGTGAGCAGGTTGATGGCCCGGTCGCGTACTAGGCCTATGCGCCTCTCGTCTCCGGCGTCCTCAATCTGCTTGAGGTACTGGGTCCGCAGCTCCGACGTCTCCAGGATGCGGGTCACCTGGCCGGTCTTGAGGTAGTTGTCCCAGCCTGTCCCTCCGGCCTCATACATCCTCTTAACTGCCGCCACGATGCGCTTTCGCGTGTAACCAGCGTCGTGTAGCTCGAAAACAGGCACCATCACAGGCACTAGGTCCAAATACAGCAGGGGGGACTTTCGCTTCTTCTCCGCCAAAATAAACTCCTTCGTGGTCGTTGCTGGCTGTCCATTATACCGCTGCTGGGGCACCCTTACTAGGATCGCGAGTTCGTGCCGTGTGCGCGTGCGTGTGCGCGCGTCTCAAAGCCTGTTTATACTGTCCGCAAACTACGCTATCCTGTGAGTCGAACTGCGTATGCGCGACGCATACCATGAAAGGACGCTCATGCCAGCCAAAGCCAAGAACTACGCGACATGGATAGCCGGGGGCAGCCTCGTCATAACCTTACTCATCCTACTCTTCAATGGGTTCGGAAAGGCGGCTGTGGCTCAAGCCCAGATCACTACCATCGACGGGAGGTTAGGGAGCATCGAAGAGTCTTTCCGGGAGCACGATGCTGAGTCACCGGAAACGGTCAGGCTGCTTGTGCGGGATGAGACCAGAGGGGGGGAGAAGGAGCGGTCGGAGCTGAAGAAGATGGTCAGGGAGAACCACGATGAGCTGCTCACCCTGCGCGCAGACATCACCTACATTAAGAAGGCGTTGGAGAGCAGGTAGGCCAAGGAGCCTATCGAGGCCCAATACGCCACCCCTGAGATCACCTTCTGCGTCCGTGTCTTCGGGAAAACCAACCGCGTCATCGAATCCATACACATCTTCTTGGCCTTATCCATTGCTCAGCTCCTCGACGGGGGCCTCTACGCTCCCGACAATCCCTTCCTTCGTGTTCAAGATGTGGGCTGCGAGCCCTGCGGGTGTGCCGACATAGCCGTTGCGGGCGTGCCAGCGGTCGGTGCCTGCGAGACTCCAGAGCTGCCTGACCGTCATGCCCCTCATCGCCATCGTCTGGTTGTGGTGCTTATGGCCGATGAAGGCCTCTCGGCGCGTCGCCTTGCCCCAAGCAGCCGCGTTCTCCGAGGCCGCTATGGATGGTAGGTCCTGCATCTTCACGCCGTCACCGTGGGTGAACATCATCATGGTGTTCCCGAAAGTCTCGTACTGCCGAGGGGCTCGGGAGGTGTTGACCGTCACGTCGGTTGTCTGCCTGTACCAGCCGCGGAGGAACTGTGCCTGATACAGCCCAAAGAGGCGGTCATGGTTGGAGCCAGCTAGAGCCACGACCCGCACGGGTGCCGTCGCCCTGCACTCCTCGACAAGCGCCACACTCAGCTCAAGACCGGCCTCGATCAGCTCACCTTGGGTTCCGGCCATGTCGAGCGTGGTGCCCTTAGTTGTGGTCCCGCCGTCGGTGTCGCTGTGGATGAAGTCGCTTCCGAGGGCGAGGTAGATCAGGTCGTAGGTGCCCCAACCCCGGGCTCGCTCAAGGACCTTACGGATGGAGGCTACTGCGCGGGCAATGGCTGTGGGGATGTCGTAGCTGGAGCCTGTCTCATCGGGCTCTGCGTACATGCCAAGGTGGAGGTCTGTCGGGCAGATGACTAGGGCTTGCTTCGATGCCGTCAGTCGGGAGCGTGAGGTGACCATCGTAGGTGTCTGCGGGATGAAGTCCTCGAACCAGGAGTCTAGGCGCGTCAAGACGTGGGTGTCGAGACGGCGGTACTTCAGGGCGTCCTTCTTGATGCCTGCCCACTTCTGGCTCTCTATCTCGCGGAAGAGGCCTGCCTTCCGGTGCTGTAGCGCCTGCTCAGCCAGGAAGCTATCGTCCTCGCAGGAGATAATCTCCTCATCACTCAGGGGCAGGCAGCTGTGCGTGAGCCCAAAGGCTGTCTTCCACTTGGTGACCCACGGCAGCGGCATGTCAAAGGAGCGAGCCATCTCGTCCAGTGTCGAGCCCCCGGTGCTGTTGGAGTAGGCCCTGACCATCGCCCGGTGAATGTTGCCGGGGAGGACTAGGGGTTTGGGCACGCCGGAGAGGAACACGACGTAGGTGTCGGTCTCTTCGGAGTAAGTGTAGTTGCGGTCGAGTAGCTTTGCGGTTGGAGCTGGCATGTGATCCTCTGTCTAATTGCTGCGAAGGTTATATGGTAGTCGATCTGGTGTCTGCCGGGAACATGGGCGCTTTATGCACTGTGCATAAATGGTCAGGGTTTCCAGGTCAGCCCGCGCTTTGCTCTGGAGATCGTGGCTTGCGATACGCCGAACTTGGCGACCCAGACACGCTGCTTTACTTCCGGGTTGGCCCGAATCTCCTCAACCTGCGCCTTCTTGAGCCCGATGACCTTCTTTGTCGGGCATCCCGCGGCCCAGGACAGGTCGTTGACGACACGCGAGATAGAGCTGGGGGAGACTCCGTACTCTTCGGCCAAATCCCTCTGCGTCTCACTCACGCGCTGACGAATCTCTTGGACCTCGCTGTGACTCAGCTTAGCCGCGCAGTTGTTGGCCCCCTCGATGCCTGTGCCTGCGGCCACCCTGTCTTGGTAGTTCTCCGACTGCGTGCCCCAAGTCAGGTTGTCCAGACGGTTATTGGTGGGGTCGCTGTCAAGGTGCCTGACCTGCATTCCAGGCTGCCTTGGGCCTACGAAGGCCTCCATGACCATGACGTGGGCATGAGAGTCGATCTTGGCACCGCTCGCGTCCACGTAACTGACGGCTGTGTACCCGTCGGCGGTCAGTGAGCCGATGAATCGCTCATCGCTCTGCTGAAGGCTGAGCACACGCCCGTGGGTGCTCACGCGGTACATCCCTGCAGTGCCCTCTACGTCTTGCCAAATCTCGCGGCGCTCAATCTCGGTGTGGTCTGACATGCTCTCGCTCCGGTAGTGGTTGGCGGGCTCTCGCCCTATCTACAAGTACAGGATACACGAATATGCGCGTCCGTATCAAGCGTATATACGAAAAACAACCGGGAGGGGCTGATTCTTCGCGCCTGCGCGGGTAGTATGGGAGTGCCGCTCTTCAAACAGGAGGATTCATCGTGTCCATTGACAAGATCAACATCGTAGACAGCACCTTCTTGGGGTCACTTACCCATTCCCCTGGGGTAGTTACTTGGGTGGATATCCCGGTGACCAGCCTCCACAACGCACAGGGAGCCGACGGGGTGATGTTGACCAGGGGAACCTACAGCACAGTCACGATTGATGCTGCCGACGCAGTTGGGGATGTCTACGTTAAGATGGTCGCCAGGACTGCCGCTGGAGACCTCACGACCCACCGGATACGCGTCAAGGCCGGCTCTGTCCGCACACTGCCTTGCCGCGGGCTGTCCGGCGCTGGCACAAGCACCATCAGTATCGCCCTGGCCACAGCGGGCGACACCATCTACATCACAGGAGCTATTGATGCCTAATGACGCCTGCAGAGACTCATACGACCTGTTCCCGACTGGAGGGGGCGGGGGAGACAGCGGTGGTGGGCTAGAGCCGCCCGCTGAGATGGAAGAAACCTCGGTGGCCGTAGAAGCATTCGCCCTACCAGATCCACCGGAAGTCATGGAACTTGTACCATAAACAAAGGAGTTGACCTATGGCCGACCAATTCGGACGCGCAGTTACCTACACCACCCCTGTTTCCACCAGCTTTGTTCAGGTGTATAAAGCCCTCTACGACTGGTTCTTGGCTTCCGGTGACCCAAACTGGGCCGTAGACGCCACAGTCACCCATGTTGCCAAGGTCACGGATGACGGCGACCAGGGCTTCAGCCTCGTCAACACCGGGGGCGACCAGATCCACTTCTCTGTTGACTCAGCAGCCTCCACTGGCGGGACGATGGCCGGCGGGTCTGCCATAGCCTCCACGGACGATATCCTGGTCAGCATGACCCCAGGGGGCGGCACTACCGATGTACGCGCCGGGACCTTCTCCTTTGGGGCTAGGTGGGACGGATGGCTCAACGATAGCCAGGGCGCTACTTACAACACGCTGGCTGGCCGATGCAAAGTCTCATCGACAGCTGATTGGCTTCACATTCGCCACAAATCCACCCTGGACTACGACGGTGGATTCTTCGCTGGGAAACTCGCGCCCCTGGCGTCCCTGAACCCGGCACAGTTTGATGGCTATTGCGTCTGTTCAGGTCTTTGGGCTGCGTGGGTCCTGAACGTCCTACATGGAACCCGGCTTGAGGTCAGGGACGGTGTTTGGGAGACCTGTCTGGTGGCTCCGCAATCAGGTGTTGGCGGGTTCAGGACAGCGACGGGAACAGATGGGGCGGGCAACTATATGTTCGCCTACCCAACCGTACAGCTCCCGTACAACATGTCCTACGACGACGCCACCTACCTAGTGGTGATGGGAGTGCTGCCGTGCTGGCGTGTGGGGCTACACACCACCACGGTGGCCCAGCGCTACGATGACGGGGCTGGGAACGTCCTGGCGGTGTCGATGAATGGCAAGTGCTTCTTAGCTCTCGATGACGGCACAGACGCAGAGTAGAGGTATGAGATGCGCTCCGAGTACAGCCTACCCTCAACAGGCTCACCCTATGGCTCCGGTGGTGTAGTCACCTCCGGTGCCGAGCTTGCCTCCGCCGGGTCATCCCCGGTTCACTTCCCAACACTAGACGAAGCGCTGGCTGCATCTGCCAGCGGCGACGTGGTAACAGCCAGTCAGGGCACCCACTCGGTCTCTACGGTGGTTCCGGCAGGTGTCACTTTGAAGGGAGCCAGCCGCGAAGCTACCCTACTGACCGGCCTATCGCCCATAGGTGACGTGCTGACCGGCAGCGTAGACGCCTGTATCTGCGACATGAGCATCCGTGTTCCAACTGACGCTACCTCCTCAGCCATCAGCTTCTCCGGGGCTGGGGCCTTGGTGGTCAGCAACGTGAAGCTGTTAGGACAGGCAGCTGGGCTGGGCTACGGTATCTGCCTATCCGGGGCGGGCGGCGTGCTCAGCGCCACAAACATCGTTGGGGCCGACGGCTCAGGCGGGACTATGATCTACGCCGGCCCTGCCACCGTCTTGACGGCCCACAGGATCACGGTGTCCCCGTCAACAACCTACGCCATCGGACTCGACCTACACTCCACCGCGGAGATCGACGGCATAGTCGTGGCCGGGGCAACCGTGGCAGGTGTAGCCATGAACTCCGGCTGTGACATCAAATCGTCCACAGGGACGTTCACCTGCACGGATGCCGTCCATCTACTCAGCGATAACATCAAAGCAACGGTACGGTTGTGGGACTACGACACCACACGCTACTCCGTATATGTCCCCCCGGCCATATCGTCACCCGAGCTGTTCATGGTCATGTGTGACCTAGATCCGTCCACAGTGTCGGCCGGTCCAGCGTTCATGAGTGGCGGTAGCAGCGCGTTCGTGGCCTTCACCCGACGCGAAGGCGACAGGGGCTTGATGATCTCGAACGAGCTTCAGTGTGGGCGACCTACGCGTCCCGCTGAGGCTGTGTTCTGCACAGGTGACAGCACTACCGACGGGATGGTGGTTCTGACCTCGGACGGGACGGCCACAGCGGGCACCGATGGTGGGAACATCACAGACGTCACGGCAAATCTTATGTTGCCTGACGACGGGCTCACAGCCACCTTCCAAGGGGTAGGGGCTGACCACTGTATCTACGTCGGGTCAATGCAGGAAAACCTCGCCGGGAAGCTCCAACACTACGGATGGAAGGTCAACCAGACCGCCCGGGCGATAGGGGGGACGCTATCCCTGGAGACCTGGACCGGGGCCTCTTGGGAGACCATCTACTGGATGACCTCCGGCTCGGCCGACTTTTTGCGGTACGGCGACACCATCATCCGAAGGGCGAACTCGGAGCATATCCGTTTCTGGTTCAACGGAGCCACTCCGGCTGACAAGACCATTGGCGGGGTGACGTGCAAGTGGGTACGGCTACGCATCTTGACAGCCCTCAGCAGCCTCCCGCTGCTTGACCACGTTAAAACGTCGTACACCCGTTACGAGATAAACGGCGGCGGGCTTATCACTAAGCATGGTCAAGCCATGAACCTACGCACCCTGCTGATCGCCGGTAACGTGTTCAGCGACAGCGGGGCCACCTCAACTACGCTGACCATTGGCACAGGCGCAAACGCATGGACGCACCTTCTTGAGGAATGCAACCTCAACGGTAGTGGTGACGACGTTTATTGGCAGGGTCCTCTCCCAATCGGCATTTTCACCGCCGCGCCTATAAGGGTGTACGCGAACCTCAGAATCACCCCTGCAGCAGGAACCACCACGGATGTGGATCTGATCTTCAAGAGCGCTGTGAACGCCGTCGAAGGCGTGCTTGCCTATGATGGAGCTGGCGGGCTCACACCCATTCCCCGCAGCAGGGCGATGGCTGAGGGCATTGACACTGTGCTACCGCAAGTCAGCACCACGGTTCTGGACGCAACCGGCGGTCCTAACAACATTCAGCGTGTGTATCTGGGGCAGATCCGTATTCAGGGGTACTACGAAGGGGACACCCTGTGGGTTTCGCTGGAGCTAGATGACGATGGGACCCCGAATCAGGATGTCACCTTGGTATCTTTGATGCTGGACTACGTTGAGTGGACCCCGGGAGCCCCTGAGTTCTACGGGTGAGTTAGTCTAGGGCCGCGCCGTACTTCAGCCAGAGGTCGTGGTGGGACACCTCCGGGGCCACGCCCCAAAGAGCCCAGACCCCCCTCCTGCTTATCATCTCTTCTTTGAGTCTTGCCCACGCTTCAGCGCGTAACTTGAGGCGTGCCCTCCGGCCCACCCCATCGCCAGGAGTATTGTCTCCGCGCCCGGTAGGGAGGCAGGGGCTACCCCGAAGAGAGGCGCAAAGCCCCGAGCAAGGATCAACAGGCATAGCACACCCACAGCCAGCATCTTGGAGATCAGGTCAGAGTCGAGCTGACCGTCCTTGTTCTTGAGAATCTGCATCTACTTCCACCCTATCCCCCAGGCGCGGTGCCTGTACTTCCACGCCGGTGAGGCCTTGAGTGCCTTGATGTCCCAGCTTTGGAGGAGCTCATCCCCAAAGGCGGTGAGGCCACGCTGCAGGCCGACGACGTGTTGAAAATGCCACCACTCAGACCCCCCGTAGTTGTCAGTCAGGTCAGGCCATGAGTTGGCACGAGCCCGGACCCCCTCGAAGCCGTGGTGCTCCATCAAGGACGTTATATCCACCGCCCTAACCACCAGCGGCACACGCTTACTCGGCTGGACATTGCGCAGAACCGGCAGCAGCTCCACCTCATCAGCCCCCTCAGCCTTTGCCCACACACGGTAACGTCGGTCATCCTCCTGCGTAACCAGCAATGGGTCCGTGAGTGGGTTCCCGCAAGCTGTGTAGACGCCAAGGTCGATGGCTCGATAGAGCAT
>Ga0233415_10000631_pt1 | contig 16215 bp, 9 predicted proteins | sample Na_anoxic_12_MG_FD_188631 | JGI IMG/M metagenome (GOLD analysis project Ga0233415, IMG submission 188631) | Seawater microbial communities from Saanich Inlet, British Columbia, Canada - Na_anoxic_12_MG | ecosystem: Environmental > Aquatic > Marine > Inlet | place: Canada: British Columbia... | reverse complement strand
ACGGATAGTGGATTACATTGACTTTTATTTGAATGGTATCATTTTCCAATACCCTATAGCCAAAATACTCAAAACCACCAGTGTATCCAATCTCAAGAGGAGATACTACGTTAATTCCTCTTGATGGTTCTGAAATAACATATTCAGATCCGATTTTTTGCATATCAGCTTCTATCGTGATTTCAGTACTGTTGAATACCTGACTGACCTCATTGGGAAAGGCCCATATCATCACTGATGTTACTATCAATAGTAATGTTGCCACATAACAAAATGTAGTAAATGCACATTTTGTTTCAAACCATGATCTTCTCATAAACCTATTTAAGAGTCCTGATTTGGATGTTGGCTTTGTTGTATTTTCTGGCTCTGTTGTATTTTCTGGCTCTGATGTATTTTCTGTCATAGTATTATCCTCCATTACATTGTCATTGTTTTCTGCTTCTGAATTCATGGTTTCGTCTGCTTTGGCATTGGCCATGTCAGTTGCGGCCTGTGCTTGTTTTGCAGCATCTAAGAATGCTTTCTTCATAACTGTATCATCATATTCAATGTTCTTTGTTTCATCTGTTGCCATAGTATTTCTCCTTATCTCTTTTCGAGATTTCAAAATAGTGGATTGATATTCTGCTTTAAGGTAAAGCATACCATGAATTCTATAACCAATTATTTCTATTCATCAATTAATATATATAGCTTTATTTAGAATCTCTGATCTGAGAACACGACTTAAAAAATTTATTTTTATAGGTCGTGTTCCCAAATTATGAGAACTTAATGTCATAAATTATTCTGAGAACAAAAATAAAATTCGATATAGATTTGTGGTTAGGTATGTCGTTCACTCAACAATTAATAATATTAAAAACATTTTTAAGGAGGAAGATAGTCATGAAAGAACTACTTCAAGAAGTTTATGCCACTACTAAGAAAATTAGTGGTGTTGATCCAAGTAAGCCTGGATCAATGAAGCAAGTACTTGTAAATGATGATGCATTTAATGCATATGTACAGGGACTGGCCGAGTCAATTGATAATAAAAAGGATCAAGATGCTTTTACCATGTTGGCAGAAAATACAAGAGTTAATCTATTAGAGAACTCAATGTTCCAGATTAATCCTTATGAGTCTTTAACCCTTCCTATTCTAAGAGTTTTCTATCCAAAACTCATTGCTAAGGAAGCAGTAACAGTTGCTCCAATGGATAAGCCAGAGACAGTAAAGGCTTTCCTAAGAAGCTCTTTTGCTCCATCAAATAGTTCAACATATTCAAACGCTCCTGTAACAGGCACTGATATTTCTAAGGGTGCAGCAGTTGGTACTCCAGTAGCAGCAGCAGTTACAGTTCCAAGTGAAGATTATGACATTCTTAATGTTCTTAGTCTTACATCAGCAAGTGCGCATCTTGAGAGAGATTTCACTATTACTTCCGTAACAGATGGAACAACTACTGTAACAGTTTCAATCGTTCCTGCCGTAGAAGGACATTTTTCTTCAGCAGTAACAATCGGAGCAAGCACAGATGTTATTTCTGGACAAGTTGATTATCTAAACGGTACTATTTCTCTTTCTTCTGCAACAGGTCTTGTAACTTCAGCTAATTATGAAGTAACAACTTCTCTTGAAGAAAATGCAATCAATCCTTCAGTTCAGCTTACTGTTGATAAGGTAAGACTTTATGCTACAGATCGTCAGATCTCTGCTAACTGGTCTATCAACATGGAGCAGGACATGAGAGCATTGTTTGATCTTTCAATGCAGGCAGAAATTGTAAATGTAATTGGACAGCAGATAGCTCTTGATATTGATAGAGAAATAATCACTGCTCTTTCAACTGCAAATTCAAATCTAAATTCAGCAGCTCATACAAAGACATTCAGTAGAGCACCTGCTGGTTCTTATACATGGGGTGAGAAATATTGGCATGAGAATATCGTTGTTGAGCTTAATGAGCTAAGTGCTACTATCTACAACGATACTAATATGGATCAGGGAAATACCATCCTTGCTAATCCTCTTGATGTTGCAATTCTTGAAGATCTTCAGACATTCAATTACAATGGTACTTCAACCACTAATGGTGAGCTTGGATATCGTTCAGCTACAGTAGCTGGTGGAAAATGGAATGTTCTTTCTTCTTCAGTTGTTCCACAGGGTGAGATGATTGTTGTTTATAAACCAGTTGAGGATCTAAAGGCTGTATATATCTATGCTCCTTATGTTCCTGCTGTTCTTCATCCTTATCCTCTTGGTAATACTCCATCTCTTACCATTCTATCTAGATATGCTACAAGCATGATCAGACCAAATGGTGTTGGAGCACTTACTATTACTTAGTATTCACTGACAAGGTCGATTCGCTACCGCTCTTGTTCTCCTAAAAAAAGGGGAGTCTGGATCATTTCCAGGCTCCCCTTATTTTACGCTTATATGTTATCATTTTTTAAACAGTATTTAAGATTTCCACAATCCCAAATAGGAATATAACCTTCTGACATTCTAAGAGTTTTTTCAGTTATATCTTTAGGTTCATCTGGACGTTTTCTTAATTCCCATCTATGTATACGTTTTCCATTTTTAATATACCAATAATTTAATCTTATTCCTTCCATCTCCTTAAATCCAAGTTGAATATATAAATCTCCAACCGACCATCTCCGATCAGCATAACTAAATATTTCTTTCCATTGTATATTCTTTTTGAAATAAGATAACAAACGACTTGCAATTCCTGGTATATGATATTTTGGATTAGAGCAAAATCTATTTAATTCCCATACACCTTCTTGATATTTAGATCCTTTAGCTCGATTACCTTTGGAAAATGTCATAACAGAAATAAGTTCATCTTCAAAAAATGCTCCTAATTTTATAGTTGATAAATCTTTTCCTTGTATATGATATTTTAATAAAAACTCATTTTTATCATGTGAATGTATTTCACGAATAATACATTTTCTAGCATGAATTCTTTCTGCTTTAGAAACACCTAATATCTGATTTAATCTACTCTTAACTATATCCTTTTTAAGAATCCATTCATCTTCATAAATATGAATTAATCTAATTCCTTTATTTAAACAATTATTAGTTTTATTAAGATGATATTTTGGATCGTTGAAAGATGGGCCTATTTCTGAATGATAATATAATCTATTAAATTCAATTGCTATTTGTTTTGAAGGTATATAAATATCCAATTCTTTTGGAGGTATTATTTGTCTAGAGTTTTCTATAACTTCATTATGTATTATGGATTTTATATAATCAGTCAATTCTTTTTCTGGTATTGAATATCCAGCGTTTCTTGGATAACATTTAGGACACAAATATCCTTGTTGTATATTGTTCCATAATTGACTAAACGTATGGTTACATTTAATACATTTAAAATTATGTTTATAATGAGATCCAAGATATTCATCGTCAATAAACTCTAACTGTAAACCTTTTAATATTATTGGAAATTCTTCTTTAATAAATTTTTGTAAAAACATATTTCGTCTTTCTTCTTTAATTATCAAAGCTTTTTCTTCGCCCATTATTTCTTCATACGTTTTACCAAATAATTTCGATGGTCTTCCTTTTAATGATGCAGACACTTTATCGGAAACATCTTTTCTCTTCATTGGATTATTATTGCCAATAAAAAAATTCTTTCCATGATCTGTTTTCATTATATTATCTTCGCCATATTTATCTTGTATAGTTTGTTTAGATTTAGTGGTTAAATCATCACTCGAAAATCCAGTGCCTCCATATCTTCTTAAATTCGTTAATAATTTCTTTTCTTTAATTCCATTGATATGTGCAGCATTTGTTACATTTTCACCATATTTATTTTTTAATGTTTTCTGTCTAGATTCATTTGCATGTAATTTTGTTCTACCATCTGGATTTTCTAATCCGTTAGATATACATTTACAACATGCTTGATTATTACTTGAATTTTTCTTAACTATAAGTTCACAATTACAATGAATGCACCTTATTGTTTTTTCTTCTAAAGCAGTCTGTCCAGATTTCTTTGATGCTTCTTTTAATATTTCTTGATTCTTTAAATAATAACTTAACATCTGTGTTATATGATTTGGAAATTCTTTTCTAACATCAATTAACTTTTTATTATGTTGTTTAAGATGTGAATGATGTAACATCTTCTTTCCTTTTCCATTCAAGTCATCACAATATGGACATGTGATTTCATCACAAACATCTATTAATTGTTTTTCAGTTTTTATCATATGATTTCCTCCTTTACATTTTGTTCCCACTATATTTTTTTCAACCAATAAAAAAATGGTGTAGAATTTAATCTACACCATTATCATTTATATTGACGTAATATTATTTTTTGTTTACTTTAATTTCATCAGTTAATCCTAAGATTACACAAATGAAAATCCAGAAAAACCAAATAACTGATATAAGAGATGCTATTGCAACTTTTTTAGGACCAAATATTAAAAATGGTATAATCACAAGTATAAGTGCAATTGCTTTATATCTTAAAGGATGGTTATCAATTCTTGTATACGTTGATATGATTGTTTCTGAAACTTTCTCTAATTTGGTCTTTATCATGATACCTCCACATTAATAAGATTTAAAAACTCAGTCATTGAAACAATTGGAATCCCCAATTTAGTTGCCCTTTTTTCTTTTCCACTTCCTTTATGTTCATTACATATTAAATATGATGTATCCTTAGATACAGATCCAGATGTTTCAATATTAAACCCATGAAACATATCCTCATAAAATTTCTTTTTTTCAGGAAACTTTCCAGTCATACAAACTTTCATAGATGTCTTTGTTGATTGTTTTACATCAAGAATAGAAGTCAACTCATTGATATAATCTCTATGTTCAAACAATCCATTCACAACTACAGTAGCTCGAATATTCCCCATATTATCATATGTTGAAAGATCCTCAATGCTTATACGTCTTATTTCATCCAAATTCATCTGTGATAAGAGTTTCTTTGATAAGCTCTTACCAATGCCATATAGATTCAAAGATGCTAGTATCTGCCATTCTTCGACTCCTGAGTCCTTAATCTTCTTTATTTCATTATACAATTTATCAGATGAATTAATAGCAAATCCATCCAACTTCAAGATATCCTCCTTTGTTAAATTTAGTATATCTGCCAATGAAGAAACGCCTAATGTTTCAATCATCTTTCTAATTGTTGGACGACCTAATTCATCAATTCCAATTCTCACAACAGAATCCATCAAACAAACTTCAAGTCTACCAATACAAAATGGATTTGTACATAATAGAATTGGTGACTCATATTTTACTGGATACTCACATTCTGGACATTTGACTGGGGAATCTGGTTTTGTAGAATTATGCATTCGCTTACAAGATATAAGATCAGGAATTACATCACCTGCTCTTTGAATATTAACATGATCATTGATATATAGATCTTTATCTAATATATTTTTCATGTTATGAAGATTAACTCTTGAAACTGTAACACCACTAATAACAACAGGATCAATGATACCAATAGGAGTTATTGCAAGTTTTCCTACACTCCATTCAATATCTCTTAAATAACTTTCTGCTTTTGGATTAGCATATTTAAAAGACATAGACCCTTTAACATGATGACCTGTTCTTCCCAATGAGTTATGATATTCATTATCAGAAAGTTTTAAAACTAATCCATCTGTTGGAAAGTCACATGATTTAATTATACGGGCATATGCTTCAAGATCAAATTCCATCAACTCAGAATATGTCATTTCAACACAATATAATGGATCTTCAAAATCTACCAATGTTAAAATTTGTCCAAGACTCATATCAATATCTGTTTTTGATAATAAACCTCCAACACTATTTCTTTCAGTTTTATATGGAGTTCCATCTTTACGAACCAATTTATGATTCATCTCAGCAAATTGAGATTTCATAATTATAAGTTCACCTCTACATTCTCCAGTAAACTCTGATGCTTCTGTAAATTTTCCTCCTTGAAGAACTTTAGTGATTGGTATTTTTGATGATACTATTTCACCATATATACCATCTCCTTTTGTAGCCATAATAGAATTTTTTAACTCAACTGAACATCCATCATATTTTGGCATCAATTTATACTTCTCATCATTTGATCTTTTTACTTTAGTTGCCCAATCCAAAAATTCTTCAAATGTATATCGTTTATCCAATGAAGACATTTCTACATCAAATTTTATCTGACCATCACTTGATACTACAGGCCCATCAACAATTAACAACTCTGGATTATTAGGATCAAGTTCTGATAATTCAATTATCAATTTATCATAATCGGAATCTGAAATTTCTTCATCATTGTCCTCCCAATATACTTTCTTATAATGTTTAATTAAAGATACTAATTCCTCAATTCGGTTTTCACTCATGTTGTTTCCTCCATTTTAAAGTTTGGGTTAATTAGTTTTACAAAGTCATGTATTTGTTTAGACTTTGTCACAAATTCATCAATTTTTTTATCTGATGTGATTTTCATTCGTATCAATTGTGGTAGTATATATAAATCTAAATATGATTCAAATTTTATTGTATCCTCCACATTCATAAATGAATTTTTTGGTGTCATAATTGTTGCAAGATTAATTTTAAATATATTATGTGTTCCAACTTTATTAAAATCATATCTTAAAAATTGTTTACATTGTTCGCATCTCATTCTATGAAACGAATCTATTTGAACGAGATCATGTCCACATAAAGGACATCTTTTTTCTTCTAATACATAATCTGTTAAAAAATCAGTAAAGTCAGCAGAATATACTTCATGATAATATACATCACATTTTTCAGAACATGTTGATATTATTAAACAATCCTTGCATGGTAACTTCATATAATCAATCCCCTTACAATTGTATTTCTGATTCTAATATTTTTTGTTCTATATCCTTATCATATTTTGAAGCACCTATCAAAGTTGTTATATCATCACGAGATAGTTCAAATTCAGAATGTAATACATGAGTTGAAATCATATTATATCTACACCTAAGTCTTAAAGCTCCAAATGAACATTTATTTTTATAATCAGGCCAGATATTCTTTATTTCTGATTCAGACATATTCCATAAGTATCTAGATTCACTAACTTCAGTTTCTAGGTTTAATTCTTCATCACTCCATGAAATAAAGAAATCGACTGATGCTACAGTATTTAATGTGTTTGATGTTGAATCTCTTCGTATACCAAATAAAGTATGATACATGTTAATAATCCTCCTTATCAAATAATGATGTTATATAGTCAAAAGGTTGTGGTGTAAAATTATGAACATCTACTCCACAATTAACACAATTTTTATGTTTAACAAATAAATCATGTATATGTCCAATTATGAATTTCCTATTTCTATCCACTTGAGATAATGCTGGATCATGACATAATGTATATTCTCCAATATTGATATACGGATAATGTACAGATTCGAATCCAGCACTTACATAAAATCTTGGGCGATTGTCATCATGATTCCCCATTATCAATATCTTTCGTCCTGATAGATTTTTTAAAATCTTTTTATATCTTTGATGATTATCTCCAAATGAAAAGTCACCCAATACATAAACAATGTCATTTTTTGATACTACATTGTTCCAATTTGTAATCAATGCATTCTCCATTTCTTTTAAAGTTTTAAATGGACGATTACAATATTGAAGAATTAACTCATGAGTAAAATGTGGATCTGCTGTAAGAAAAATGGTCATAAAAATTACCTCCTTATAAAAAATATTGAGAACATAATATAAAATCATTATAGAATCTAGGAGAACATCATGGCACTAAAATATCCCGAAAGAGATGAAAACGGAAAAGCAATCTGTCAATTGTGTGGTAAATCATTTGAAATTATTTCTGCAACTCATTTGAAGAAACATAACATACCTTATGAAAAGTATAAAAAATTATATCCAGAAGCAGCTTTATGTTCTACAAAAAGAATAGTTAGAACACAAAATAATTTTAATGATACATTTGTAAACGATGTTTTATCTGATCAAGAAGAAGAAACATTTTCAGATGATGAAATTGGTATTCCAATTGACAAAGAAATTGATGATATGGGTTTATTTAAAAATAATGAAATAGATGAAATAGATCCTGAATATGAATATGTTCATCCAGAAAAAGTAAATATTCTTAAATTTCTAAAACGATTATATCCACAATTAGAAAATAATTATGCAGTCGAACAAAGAAATTATGAAGATACAATAATATTTAATTATATTACAGATATCGCTGATCCTATTACAAAAGTGATATTTGATTTTCCTAATGCTTTTTGGCATAACTCTGATAAAAAACAATTAAGTGTTAAAAAAAGACATTTTGCTCAAACTGGTTGGAGAGTTATTACAATCCCCAATGCTCATCCAACTACTAAAGACCTTATGGAAGAACTAGATATTATGGGGGATGAATATTAAGATTTGTGATTATTATTATATTATTTTGTTGGGCGTTCTTATATGAGCGCCCTATTTTTTTCGACTACAATCCATCCTTTCAATTATTTATATATATAACCAACTATAATAAAAATGATCTAATAATATTATTTTTTGTGAGAACAAATTATAAAAACGAATGGATGTTAAAATAATAAAGAGTAATTTTTAGGAGGTTTTTCATGGCTGATTATATACCATCTCAAACGAGAGTTATAGATCCTTATGAGGAATATAATAGTAATGCAACAAATAGACTCACCCGAATGATAAGTAATAATACTGATTGTATTGTTGCTTCTGATCCCATCACATTTGATTCAACTGGAGAAACAATTCTTAATATCTCTGGTGGTTCTGTAATAAAAGATGATGTACAAATTCGTATTGAGGATACTACGGTAAATCTTTCAAATCCAGATTTATATACTGGAACATCAACATATAATGGAAATTTGAGTTTAAATGATACATTATATCCAGATGAAGGTGTTGATGGATCTGATGAACTAAATGATATAGTCATAGCATCAAATGGACATCTTTATGCATGTGGAGAATATGGTCTACATTCATTTTCAATATCTGGTGGGACTCCATCAAATTTAGATTCACATGCATTAACTTGGGAAGCTCAACAAATTGCAGTAGATTCAAATGATTATATATTTGTAACAGAATCAAGTTTAGGTCTTGGTGTATATTCTGCGAATCCAACAACAGGTATATTTAGTTCTGAAAATACATATGACGATCTCACATCTGGAGTTCAAGGTGTTACAACATACGGCAATTATGTATTTATTGCTGGTGGTTCTGAAGTAGCATCATATACAAATAATAATGATGGATCTTTATCTTTAATATCAGTTGTTGAAACAGGATATTCTGGTGGTTATAGAATAACTACAAATGGATCTCTTGTTGCTGTACAGAATTATCCAGGTGCATCTAATAACTATGTTACTATATATATAATACAATCTAATGGCGAACTTGCTTTAGTAAATGCAATTTCACAAGAAGGTGGTCCAACTGACGTATATTTTGATGAAAAAAGATTATATGTTACTGATCCATCATTTGGAGTTAAATTGTATAAAATGGATAATGATACTGGAACTGAAACATTATTAGATTCATATGATCCATTGTCTGGTGCAACAAGAAGAGTATGTACTTATAAAGATCAAGTATATTGGGCAAATTATTCACAACTTCTATACCTATTACGAACTGGAGATGAATTGGCTCTTTCTGGAAGTAAAGGTGCAACTATTGCAAATGGTGTTATTGCAGATGAAAACTATGTATACTTAGTTGGATCTTATGGGTTAAAAGTTTATTCTAAAGGAACTAATACAACAACTTATTTTGATGATTTACCTGGTTATTATTATTTAGTTCTTGAGTATACATATAATAAAATAAGACCTGCTCCAGAAGCATCTCTGAAACTATTAACGCCTGCTCAAAGATATACTGATTATGATACAAACTCTCATGTATTATTAAAAGTGATTCAATCTGATTCAAATTTATCAATTGGAAATATGTTTGATTATGATCCAGATATTCTAAGTAATAAAGTTGCAATATCAAACACAACTGAAGATCTAGTTATTAATAACAATGATTCAACATCAGAATATCATGTTTCTGTTTTTGATAGAGTTGTATTTTCAAATATGAGTCAGGTTGTTTTACATCCAGCTTCTATTAAATCAGTACATACAATAGTTAATAATCGTAATGATGGTATTGTTGAAGTTTATGCAGAAAAATATTCAGATGATACAATTGATTCATCTAAATACATAACATTGGTAAATAAATATGATTCTATAACAATTGCCTCAGATGGGGTATCAATTTGGATAGAAATATAAGGAGATAACAAATGCAATATAGATTTAATCAAATCCATAGAGATTTAAGTATTGAGCTTGAAAAGAATTCTCAAATTAATAGAGGAACTTATGCTTCTGGTTGGCTTCCACCTCATATCGATTATAATGGATATCATGTTGGAGAAGTTACTTCATCTACAGCAGATTTATTAACAAGTACTGCTGATAGAATTGATGTAGAAACTCCATTAGTAACAATTGATCATGATTCAATTACATCAAACGCATCAAATAGAATATATATGACAGGTCTTCCTCATAAAATCATGATGTATGGATATACAATTGTGTTAGATTCAAGACCTTCTATGTATGCAAATACAGTTATTGAATTACCAACATCCCCAACTTCAGGAACACGTCAAGATTATGTTTTTATTGAAGTTTGGAAAGAAAAGGTTGAAAGAGAAAACAGTTGTTTATTTCCTTATGGAAATGTTGGGTTTGATCCATATGATGATGAAACTACATTTGATGGATGTACATTATATAGTGATTCAAAAATAGTAGATAATTATCCAAATTATCTTGCAGGAACTTATGGTAATCCAACTATTGATAGTTCTTATCATGGAAAATATATTGAAATGCATGATAATAATCTAGATACATTTCTGGCTAATCCATTAAATAATGTTTTCATTAGCGAAGATGGAAATTTTTATCAAATAAGATATAGAATATGTTCTTTAATTGGATTCAAAAATAATCCTGAATCTAGTTTATTTCTTTATGATAATGAGGATACGACATCATATTACAGACCACAAGGACAACTTGCATCAAGACCAACAAAAGGGACATCAAATACAGATAGTAATGGTATTATAGTAAGACAATATGATAGCTCTCTTTATTCTTCTACAATTAAAGATGCTGGCTTGTGGTTGGGTGGATTATATACAAATAATGATACTAGTATATCAACTATATCAACTCTATCATATGATGGGTATACATTCAATTCACCATTATTCATTTGTCAACGAAGAAACTCTACATCATGGGATTTTGATAATCCAAATGGTGGAGGATCTATTGCCAGTAGTACATCTGGAAGATTTGATGATAAGTATTATGATGAAATCCACATCGATGATGTTCTTGATCTTAGACACACTGTTGGTGTTAAAAATATAGAAGAAATGAAAGATAAATCATTTCAATTACTTCTACAAAATGATTTAACAACTTTCTGGGAAGATACAAAAGTACAACCAGGTGGTCCATATAGTCCTCAGACATTTGAAAATTCAGGAATTTGTTCAACCAAACCTTTAAGATATGAAGGAATTTCTGGAACTTCTATAGAATTGTATGAAAGTATATTTGGATCTACAGGATCAAACTTTATAACAAATGGAACATTTAATTCAGATCTTGGAAGTTGGAATTTATATAATCCAGAGTTTAGTTCATCATATCCTATAGGGCATTATTTAGATTCTCCATCACAGGCATATGGTATATGGAGTGATGGAACTTTTGTATATTGTGCAAACAATACAACACTTAGGTCATATGAATTTGATTTTAATGATGGCGATGGTGAATGGTCTTTAAAAGATTCTTATACTACTGGTGGAATATGTCAATCAGTATGGGGTGATGGAACATATGTATATGCAGCATGTGGTTCAGCAGGAGTTCAAGCATTTAGTGTTAATAGTATTGGTGATTTTAGTCATGAAGCAACATTATCATTAACTGACGCAAATAGAGTATGGGGAGATGGAACTCATATTTATATTTCAGAAGGTACTGAGGGTGATCTTAGTATATATACATTTAATGGTTCATGGAGTGCAGAAATCAATGCACACAATACAGGAGCTCAATCTTATTCTGGTTTTGCTGATGAAAATTATTTATATCATACAAATAATACTGGTGTATATGGTATGACATGGGACCATTCATCTTCACTTGGAACACCTGTTCTTCAAACTTTAACAGGAACAACAAAAGGTATTACAGGAGATGGAACATACATTTATGTAAATACAAGTACTTATTTATATGTATTAACATTTAATGGATCTTGGACCATCGTTGATTCAATATCAACACCATCTGATGGAAGAGAATCTATTGTAGTTATTGATCATATTATATATACTGCTGATGGTAGTGGAGGATATAAATGTTTTACATTTAATGGATCTGAATTATCGTATATTGATGGTATTAATACATCATGGACTACTCATGATGTTTGGACTGATGGAGTTTATTTATACATAGCAGATAGAGAATATTATAAAATAGTAGATTTGTTACATCCATCATTAAAATCATTAGAAGTTGATATTAAAACTACAGTTTTAGATACTATTGGCTCAGGAGATGGAAATAAGGTTTGGTCTGATGGTTCTCATTATTTCATAACCGCAGGTGGAAATACACATAAATATTCATTAGATGGTTCTGGAAATTTTACACTAGTTGATTTTGATGGAACTTATAATTATCATACAGAAGTATGGGGAGATGGAAATAATATTTATATAGGACAAAGTAGTACATATGGTATCCTTGTATATGATTCTTCATTTACATATCAAAGTTATGAAAATTCAATTTCAAATCAAGTGTATGATATATGGGGCGACGGATCAAGATTATTTGCAGCATTCTACAATGCTGGAATTGCAAGCTATACAGTAAGTGGAACAAATTTAACATTTGTTTCATCAGATGATACAGATGCAATTTATTCTAGAGCTATAACTGGAGATTCTATAAATCAAATTGTATTTGTAGCTGATAGTTCACGTGGTCTTAAAGCTTTTTCATATACCGCAGGTGGTGCGTTATCATTTGAGGGTGAATTTTATACAGCAGAAGGATGGAGTGGATGGGCTTATGATATTGAATTTGATGGAACTTATTTGTATGTTGCAAATTCTATTCGTGGGGTTCTAGTTTTTAGTTATGCTGGTGGAACTTTTACATTAGAAGATGAAAACTCAGATTTCTTTGATTGCAAAAGTTTGTATGTATACTCTGATTATGTATTTGTAACTCATTCAAACGGAATTGGTATTTATACAAAATCAGGATCAAAACTAATATTAACAACATCATATGAATATAATATAAATGATTGTAATGCAGTGTATGCTGATGCTAATTTTATGGTTGCTGCATTCGATAATATTGGAGGTAGATCATTTACTTATGGAAGTAATTGTATGGAAATCTCTGGTGGTGGTGTAGGAGATGGTTTTGCATATCAACAAATAACTGGTTTAACTGTTGGTAGTTTATATGTATTTAAAGCCAATGTAAAAGCAATGAATTCAACAGTTCAGAATATAAATATTAGCGATACATTACAAACCGGAACTGAATATAGTTATTCAAATTCAGCAATAACAGGTGATTGGAAATCATATACAGGAGTTTTTAAAGCAACAGCTACCTCATTATATATTCAAATAGGATTTACATCTGAAAGTGTAGATGAAACTTTAAGATTTGATGATGTAGAAGTTTATCAAATAGATGTTGGGGATGATACGATTATTAATCAAGTGAATTATTGTCCAAATTCAATTCCAACTACATTAGATGGATATAGAAATTATTTTTCTGATGAAGGTGGTGAACAAGCTATTCATTCACTATTAACATTAGGAGATTCAAATGGCATATTCGAATCATCAAGTGGTACATCTGGATTAGATATGTTAGATGAATATTCAGCAGGCGAACGAGTCTTTGCTGTTACTAGAGATTCAGATGGTTATTATCATGCTGCTGCATATTATACTACCAAAATTATCACATTTACTATAGATGATGATGGAAAAATAAATTTTATTAGATATAAAAAACCATCATATCAAGAATATATGAAAGATATATTTTGGGATTCAGATAATGAATTTTTATATACCTTTAGTAATTATGGATATTTACGAAGTTATGTAATTAATGATGGTGTAATAACAGAAATTGGATCTCATACAGATACATCATTATGGTATGGACAGTGTATATATAGTGATGGAACTTATGTATATGTTGGTGGTGCTTATTATGGAAGACTTCAACGATATGAAATAAATACATCAACAGGTGAATTAACATCATCAGGATTGAAAGATCTTGGTTCTGGTGATGTTAAAAGTATTTGGGGAGATGATAATTATATTTATGTAGCAAATAATAATCAAACAACTGAAGGTATTGTAGTATATGATACAAGTTTCAATTTTGTAAAAAGGAATCAAATACCATCAGGTAATGTTAGAGGAGTTTGGACAGATAATAATAATTATGTATATGTTGCAGATAGTATTCTTGGATTACTTGTATTTAATAAAGATGGTGCTGGTGTTTTATCACAAGTAGCATCAGATCCATCAATAGCTCCTTACAAAATTAAAGGACATGGTGGATCAATATATGTTACTCACAATACTGGAGTTTCTGTATATGATGCATATGATGGAGTTAATGAATTTATTTCTATTTCAAACTATACAACAAATCAATTAGATTATGCTTTATTTGTTGATGATGATTGGGTTGTTACAGGTGGAACTACAACAGCTACTGCATCTAAAATAAGAACATTTGATACAGTATCAAGTGCAACCGTTACAGTTGATTTAACTAAATTAGAAGCTAATAATGGAAGTGATGATCTTCGTCCATCAATATCTCCAAGAACAATCGAAACAAATTGGAATGGAGATCCAAATCCAGGTCAAGATGATTCTCATAAAGGCTTAGGAAGTAAAGTTGATATAAGTTGGGTTTCATACAATAATGACAGATCCCGTGGTATAATATCTCCAGTTACATATGTTGCATTAAATAGTAGTTCCTCTACTATATATTCAGGAGATGTTTATAGAAACGCTGCTGATACAGTTCGAATAACAATAACTGGAAAAAAATATGGTGTAACAACATGGCATAGTGGTTCATATACAGGAACTACAATTCCAACAAATGGAACATATACGTTTGTAAGTGGAAATTCTAATAGTGATACAACTGTTTATTTTGTAGCATATAATGGAATGAAATTTGATCAATGGGATTCTTATAATGATGCAAGATGGGTTGGAGAAGGTATAAATCTTCATGCAGAAGAAGATATATTAATAACTGCATTTGCTCATTATAAAGAAGGATCAGGATTTTTATCTAGAGTACCTTGTAAAAGAAGAGAGACTGAATATATAGATGGCGTTGAAAGTATCATTGCAACTCAATTCTATGTAGATGGAATTCAACAACTTCCTAATGACGGTATAGGATTTCATCCATTCGGTGTTTCTGTAGAACCCGAAATATCAGATGATGGAACTCCAAATACTCATGCAAAATCTACAGGTCTTGTTGGTTTTGTTAATAAAGGAGCTGTAATAACCCAAGATACAATTGGAACAGTAGATGATCGAGGTTGTGAAACACCACATATTATGTGGGATGACGATGATCAAATATTCAAATTATGGTATGGACTTATTGATACAGACAGAATATTTACTGTTGGATATGCAACATCATCTGATGGTATTACTTGGGCTAATCATCAACAAGTTTTAAGTACTACAGAAGCTGCTAGATTTACTGGTGGTATTAAACATCCATATGTTATCAAGGATGGATCTACTTATAAGATGTGGTATACAGGTATATTATCTGATGGCACTAAAGAGATTGGATATGCAACCTCATCAAATGGTACAACTTGGACAGATTACGGTTCTTCTGTTGTTGTGCCTTTAACAATAGATTCAAGTATCAGAAGGGTTAGACAGCCATGTGTTATAAAAGATGAAAGTGATGG
>Ga0233415_10000629_pt1 | contig 16263 bp, 23 predicted proteins | sample Na_anoxic_12_MG_FD_188631 | JGI IMG/M metagenome (GOLD analysis project Ga0233415, IMG submission 188631) | Seawater microbial communities from Saanich Inlet, British Columbia, Canada - Na_anoxic_12_MG | ecosystem: Environmental > Aquatic > Marine > Inlet | place: Canada: British Columbia... | reverse complement strand
TCACCAACATCTGGTGTTGGATTGTGTTTATTTATTGTATCAATAAACACAATCCCAGGATCTCCTTTGTCCCATGCACTGGTAACAAGCCTATCCCATACCATCTGTGTATTCAAAGATCCTACAATTTTTTTAGATATTGGGTCAATTAGATTATAATCTTCAGCATCACAAAGAGCTTTCATAAAATCATCTGTAACAGCAACAGAAATATTGAAATTTGACAATACTCCATCAACCTTTTTACAATCCATAAACTCAAGAATATCAGGATGGTCAACCCTCAACATTCCCATATTTGCCCCTCGTCTTGTCCCACCTTGTTTTACCTGTTCTGTTGCTGTATCAAATACATGCATAAATGAGACAGGTCCAGAATTATGAGAAATAAACCCATTTGCAATAAAATTATGATTTGGTGCTTTCATTTCTAAATCATATACTTGTTCTTTCCCAATATAATTAATTTCTATGATTTCATCAAACATCATAAATCTATTTTTATATGGGTTATCTTTGTAGTCATTTTTTATATGTATTTCTCTATGGCATTGACAACACAGTGTTTTTATATTATCAGGATTATTATTACATGGATTTTTATCTATATGATGATTTTCTAATCTAATTCCTGTAATACCACAAGATTCACAATAATATTTCTTTAATTCTTGACAATCCTTTCTTTGTCTTGCTGTATTATCTAAAACATCATCATTATATCTTGCTTCTTCTCTTTGTATATTATTATAACAATCTATACAATAAGTTCTTTGTCTTGAAATAGACTTATTACATATATCACAATAATATTTTTTTGCTGGTCTTTTTCTATAACATTCTAAACAAATGGTAGATGTTTTCTTTTTTATTTCTTTATCACATACTCTACAAACACCACCATCTAAAGTATCTGACCCATTTACACCAATCATATCTCCCAAATGAAACATATCTAATTCTTGCCATTGTGATAATTCATTTAAAAATCTATGATTCATTGTTGATTTAATAGTATATCCTAAATTTGTTTTAATTTCATAAACATCTACTATACCATTATCAAAAATATTAATACACTCGTTTCTATAAAATTTACCAGTTTCTTCATTTAAACACCTCAATTTTATAGGCTGTGAGTTTAATCTATTTCTCTGATTCCATATATCATTTATAGTAATAATATTATCTGAAATAGAATTAGATGGTTTATCTTTAAATAGAATAGTATCACCAGTCAAACATGCAACACCACCAGTTGTACCAACAGAGCTATTCTTTGCCCTTAGACTACTAAATGAATATCCTGTTCCACCACCTGACTTATTAACCAATGCACCCCACTTAACTGCATCAAAAATACCTTCCATAGTATCTTCAACTGGTAACACAAAACAAGCCGATAATTGATTTAGTTCTCTACCAGCATTCATAAGTGTTGGTGAATTTGGAAGAAACTTAAGATCATCCATGATACCATGAAACTTTTTATACCATTTAAAACTTTCTGTTTCCTGCATTGCAATATGTTTTGCAACCCTATCAATCATCTCATCTGGTGTTTCTGTAGGATTTCCATCTTTATCCTTTCCATTATACCTTTTCTTTAAAACTGTTATTGCATTTTTTGAAAATTTTGCCACTATTCTTCTCCTTTATCAAATATACCTGCTATTGTTGTATCAACTTTACGTATTTCCCAATCATCTGCTGATGTATCGGTATGATATGCTAATAAAAACCCTAATGCCTCTGATTCTGAATTAGCTACAACCGTTTCTTCAAAACTATCATAGCAACAACCACACCCTTGATTAACACTTGCATCTGCTTCATATACATTCATTATTATCCCATCCTTTCAATAATCTGTAGTATAAGTGGTTGTGGATCAGACCAACCTTCAGGCTTAATAACCTTTCCATCCTCATTATAATGTGGTTTTCCATCAGGAAAAAGCTTTGACATGTTAGCATCTTGTACAACATTCCAAATATCATAAGGATCAACACCCATTTCAACCATAGTACCAACAGCAAAATATATCAGGTCAATCATTGCATCTGCCTGATCTTCTATAGTTTCAGACAAAACAAATTCCTCAATCTCTTCCAACATCCACTGGATTCTATTATACTTTCTATCACCATCCAAAAACTTAGGTCTATCTGAAACAGGATGACCAAAAGCTTCATGAAAATCTTTCACATCTTGATAACATAAATGTAACATTAATTCCTCCCCCTAAAATTACTACAGGAAAACATTATTGTATATGGATATTCCATATTCCATAACATATCAGCATCCATAACATTTCTTCTTCTTTCACACACAATCCAGTGTATGCAATCATCACAATCACCACGGGTGATTTTTTCATTTAATCTAGTAAACTCAATCTTTTGCATTCAATCATCTCCTTTTATATGTTTTTTAAATCAATCTTATACAAATCCATAACCGTAATCTTTTTATACCATACAAATTCTGTTTTTAACTTCTCAATTAACTCCTTACAGCTCTGGATTTCATCTGCTGATAGTTTATACACTTTGATATTCAATAACCTTTCAATGAAATCCTCCCTACATTTTTTTGATATTAGTAGATCTCTAATCTCCTTTTTAGTCATATTCTTAAAATCAATTTTAGTGAACAACTTAATAAACTTAATTTTGGACTGATTAAACAGGATATCCTCTTTAAGCTTATTCATCATAAACCGCTTTCTGACTCCATACACCTTCAATCTGAATTGTATGAAATGATTTATTATATCATATACATTATTAAATACAACTATTTTATTATTTTCATCTAAAACAGTTAGGCTTTCATTCAGATTATACTTTAATTTCAGGTGTTTAACTGGATCTTCCCATAATTTTGATGCTCTTGGTAGCTTTAGGGTGACATCCCATTGGGTTTTTGAATTGTCTTGCCATGATGTTATTAGACCATCATCTTCTAATTTGGTTAGAATCTTGATATATTTTGCTCGGTCTAAATTGACAGGAATTTCTGTGATTTTAATGGTAGAAGTATTTACCTTTTGATATACCCCACACATCACATATTTCTCTATATCTGAATCATATATAATTTTTCCAGTATATCCTCCAAAATATGGCTCTAATTTAACATCAGATTTGTCATTTTCAATATAATCCTTGATATACCTTTTAATATCATCAATACTATATGGTAGAATATGAGTTGCAAATCCAACAGCAATACCATCTACCCCATTTAAAAGGATAGTGGGTATTATGGGAAGATAAAATAATGGTTCTGGTGTCTCTGGATCTGGATTAGGTTTTACTATTTCATGATCAGCAAATAGGTTATAATATACTGGATTTGGTTTTGAGTATATGTATCTAGGGCTTGATGCATCCTTTACAAATTTATTACCAAAGGAACCATCTTTAAGGAATGGTGGAATTTGGTTTGATCCTGTGAAATCCTTTGACATGTTAGTAATCACATCTGATGCCGATACATCTCCATGATGATATTCAGCCCTGCTAATCATCTCACCAGACAATGCAACTACCTTTGTGAATTTACCTTTACCCTTAACACAAAAGAATGCCTTTCTCTGACTAGGTTTGAAACCATCTATCAATGATGGTATTGCCCTTTTGAAACAGGTATATCTTGCAAATTCTTTGTATTGGGTATCAATTAGTTCAGATATATCTATTGATTTAGTCATCTTCAATTCCTTTCAAAATTAAACCACAACCTCCACACCAATCACATGTATATCTATTATCTGTTTGGTATATGTCTTCTGGTGGATCATCTAATTCATAATCCCATAACCAACCTTCACCACCACATTTATTACAATTGGTTTTAAGGTCTTCAGGAAAAGATTTGTCATCAATTGGAACTAATCTATATGTTTCAAAAAAATATTTTTCCTCTACAAATAAGGATTTAGCATAATCCATATTAGACAGCATCTCTTCTAATTTCTTCTCACAACCCTTTAGAATCACATTTGGAATAATACCTTGTAAGGTTTCTATTACATATATGTTTCTTTTCCATGATTTACAAAACGAACAAGAATAGCATTGATTACGAATTTTCATGTAATCATCTATTTTATTGTTTTTAATCAATTGTTCACCCTCTTTACAGTGGGTTTTAGTTATATATTCTTCCATATCTTTCTCCTTTAAGATAAAAAACCAGACTCATAATACTACATGAGTCTGGTTTAGTCAAGAAAAATTTTTCTTATTGCCACACCATTTTTGGGCATTGTTAAGAGGCTTTAGTGTGGACTTAGTTTATTTAATTATCAATAAAGGATTTTGATTTCTCTATCCAATATTTTGTGTCGTGAAACATATTAATCCATTTTATTCTTAATACTTTCCAACCATTTTCCATTAATAATTTATCTTTCTTAATATCTCTTTCTTTATATTCTTTAAATCTTTCATGCTGTTCACCATCAATTTCTATACAAAGTTTTTTATCTGGCCATGCAAAATCTAAAGAATATATTGAAAATGGAAATTCTCTAATATAATTTTGGTCATCAAATTCATTTTCAATAACCCTAATAAAAAAACTTTCTGGATAAGAAGGTTTATTATTCCATCTTGATTTGCCAATATTCCAAGCTCTTTTTTCTGAATGTGCTTTTTTCATACCTTCAGAAATTTTTTGTTTGTGGTATTCTGACAAATTTTTACCTTTAAATGGTGGGATAATATTCCCTGACTTAATTCTTTTTTTAAATGTTTCTGATGCTTGTTGGATAGAAGGATTTTCTTTCATTGTTAATCCTTTGTTCCATGCTATTCTATTTCCATCTTTATACCCTTTATTAGGATCATGGTCTTTACCTTCACCATGCATTTTCCAAATATGTGAACAAATTCCCTTTTTAGAATATTCTTTGTTACAATATGGACATTTATATTTCCCTGTTTCAATCTTCCATTCTTCTTTAACTTCTAATTTCATAGTAAATAATCCTTTTTAATTATTTACTATTTTGGTAGAGAATTAAACTAAAAAAGTCACCTGCTCTGCCTACTGAGCTACACCCGAACAAGCTTATTTATCTTCAATTTCAATATCTTCAATGTCCTCATCCACAAAATCAGCAACAAAATTTTCAACATCCTTTTCAGGGCCAGTATAATGTACTGTAACCTTTTTATCGCTAATTTTCTTTATCTCTGCCTTAAGAGTCTTTGCATTCTTCTTGATGAAATCATCAACTATCTCTTTAATCTTCTTTTCATCTTTGATATCCTCAAGACCCTCATCCTTAAAATCCCCCATAGATATTTCAACTTCAATTTTGGTTGATTCTGTTAGAGTCTCAAGACCCTCACTCATTATTCTTTTAAATTCCTTCATGTTTCTCCTTATTAAGTTATGATTTCATCATTTATATCTAAACCTGATATATTTATATCTTCATCTAATTCAACTGTCCAATCATCTGGTAATCTTCTTGATTTAGTAATTGGATCTATTACATATGGAATATAATGAACTTTATCTTTTTCTTTAATATATGCTTTAGAAAGTGTCACACGATAATCATATGGGCCTTCACCACAAGGTATATGATAAAATGGACATTTTTCACATTCTATATTAAAACAATCACCATCTTTAATTATTGTCTTAGCTATTTGGTATTTATTATCCATAAAATTACATTAATTCTTCCCAATCTATTCTAGGTGCTATCTTAATTGATACTATAGTATGAATTCCATATTCAACATATGGAACAAAACTATTAAAGATATCAAATTCATCTAATGTTACTTTATCTTTATAATCTTCCCAATGATCTTCCCAATTCTCTCTATTTTTATTTTTTTAATTAATTCAACAAACTTTTTAATAATGATTAAATCTTCTTCTTCAATATTACTCTCTCTTGATTTATAATCAGCATCATTTTCATCACCTGTAATAATTAATGTATATTCCATTTTATATCCTTATTGATTATATTTCTTTATATTTATCTTATGTATTTTAATCAAAAATATTACCCACGTAACATCATGACAAAAATCTTTTATAATCTTATGTAAATGCTTGAATATTCTACACATTATATATATATATCCAAATTTTGAGCAAATCTTTCATTTTTATCTAATGTTTTTTCACATTGAGCAGAAACAAAACACAATAAATCATCATCTAATTTCTCTAATCCTTTAGGATACATTTGATTAAACATATTATTTTGTTTCTTAGTCAAGCATGACAATACATGTAATATTCTATCCTGTGAACCATATCTATATTTAAGCCATGCATTCTTTTTATCGGTTATATATGTTTTACAAATTTCTTTATAGGTTTTCATTTCTCTCCTTTTTTATAAACAGTCCCTGCTGGATTTGAACCAGCGACTTACAGCTTCAAAAGCTGTTGTTCTGCCACTGAACTAAGGAACTATATGGAGCCTTTGGAGAGATTTGAACTCCCGACCAAGTGCTTACAAGGCACCTGCTCTACCATCTGAGCTACAAAGGCATATTACATTATTTTAACAAAAACTCCTTTTCTGTCAATACTCCATCCTCATTAATATCTTTATTTGCAAACACCATAAGATATTCAATAGCTGATATCATTCCATCACCATCAAAATCAGACTTAGAAATATTACCCTTGATTTCAGTAGATTCAATATTTTGATTATCATTCTTATCTTTTACATAAAAGGTTTCAAAATATTCATCTTTGGTTAATATTCCATCACCATTTTCATCCATTGCAACAAATTTTGAATCTTGAGCGAAAACGGATACAGAAAACAATACCATCAATATTACCAAAAATCTTTTCATGAGTCATTCTCCCTTTTAGTATGTAATAGTTAAACCCTATACCCATACAAATAGATACTCAATTGAATACCCATTTCTATGGGTATAGGGAAATTATAGAGAAATTAATGACTACAGTGTAAAGATCTCATATCATTGATAGCTGATATCCCTCAGAAAAATCTCTACAATAAATCTCGGAGGACGGTTAAGATTTAAGATACATTAATTTTCTACAAACAATAGTTAGATTGTGACAGGATTTGAACCTGCAATAAGTTTTAAACTTTCATCCTCTAGTTTCTACGCTTCTACGCCTTACGGCTCCACTCCACCTTTGAATGCCCTAACCCACTTACAAAGTTTAGGTTCTATAATGTGTCTACCAAGAATAGTTACTTTGTTGGATGTTTGCACATATTCTATTCTAAGAAGATCATAAAAAAACTTAGAATAGAAAAAAACAACCTCAAACACCACTAGACAGTCTCAAACTGACCTAACCATTCATTCCACCACACAATCTATTAAATTTGGTCTGTACGGGATGATTTGAACATCCGACTTCTCCCTTCCAAAGGGAGTACTCTGCCCAGACTGAGCTACGCACAGATAATTTTGGTTGCAGGGGCGGGATTTGAACCCACGACATCCGGCATATGAAGCCGGTAAGCTAACCAACTGCTCTACCCTGCTAAAATTCTTTTGGTATGGGATTTGAACCCATGTTACTAGCGTGAAAGGCTAGTGTCCTAACCTAACTAGACGAATCCCACATGTTGTAAATACATCTTACTTTATTATTTACTCTTTGTCAAACAAAAAATCACTCAAATGTGATTTTAAGAGGTAAAATATATTCTTGTGTACTCTTAGCCCCAATAACAATTGGGTTTGTTGTACTATCAGCTTTCTTTTCAAACTTAAAATTACCCAATATTATAACATTATCATCTGTTTTTTTGTTATTTCCTTATCAGAAATAACTGAAATTGTAATATCTCCTATTGTAACCATTCTATCCATTGTAATATCCTTTTTAATTACTAAAAATTTTTATATCTTCCATTTTTTTATATCTTTCGTACCCTGCATCTCTCACATCTTTCTCAAGTTGTTCTTGAGAGACATTTTCAAAATAATCATCAAGCCTTTTCTCCATATCATCAAAGTCCATATCATTTCTAATTTCTGATAGATTTCTTATAACTTCTTCATTTGATATATTTTCAAAATGATCAATGATAGATTGTAATGTTTTATGGTAATCAAGACACACCAAGAGGCATTCTCCTTTTTATAGTATCCATCAACATTTTTGTACCAAAATGCAAAGGCTCTGGCAACTTATCATTATTAATGTCTCTCCACATATGTGATGTATGCTCCCAACTCAATTTTGGCACAAATTCCTTAGAAAGTACAGTAAAATATGTATAATATGTAAAAGGCATTCCACTTTCTCTGTTTACATCAGTAAAAATATCAATTAAATCACTAGAAATTACCTTTGGAATTTTACCAACCTCTTCGCCAACCTCTCTATCAACAGTGAATCTTATGTCTGGGTCAGTTTCATCTTTCCCACCACCAACACAAAAATCCCACTTTTCACCTTCATTCTCTTCTGCTGATCTTTTAACAAAAAGAATTCTGCCTGTATCTTGAGCATAGAAGACTGTTCCACCAGCTTGTGGAATCCAATAATTTTCTTCTATAAGGTAATCTTTAAATGATTTTTTCATATTATTTCACATCCTGCCAAGAGTCAATATCTGGCACATATGATTTAATCTTATCCATCATAACACTATCAAATTCATCCATCTTCATAGGAGATTTCCCTTGCTCTTTAACCTTAATATAATTTGCATCTTTGACAAATACACCCTTAATTTTTGGATGTAAGGAGCTTACCACAGGATCAGTATCAGAGTCAACACCTATTTGATTAAAAACAAACCAAATATCGCCATCCATGTACTTTTTGACACCACCACCAGATTTCATGATTTCAAACATGGTCTGAGATGCACCTTTATGTGTATCAATGAGAATATCTTCTGGAACAGTTCTTGACCTTGCAAGATTTTGTTTCATAGCAACCTTATAGTCATTAATAACCCATACAATATGGATATTTTTCTTTTCATATCCCAGATCCATTACAGATTTTGACAGATTATGTAGTTTTGACATGCTCTTAAGAGTAACATCAAATATAACATTTGGCTTTTCAGCTTTTGTAACCACATCCGCAAAAAATGATGCTTTCCTACTCTGTTCTACACCATATCTTTCAGCAAGATTATGTAATGTGGAAACATCAGATGGATTTTTAAGATTCAATTTACTAACATCAATACCAGTTTCCTTTTTGATCCTAGCCTTGAGCTTATTTGACCCCATTATCATCTTCTTTATTTCATCAACATCAAATATCTTACCCTCAATACCTAATAGCCCACCAGTTACAAAACCCTTACCTGATCCAGCACCACCAGCCAACAAAACTACATTACCATGTTTGGGATATGCCTTTCTTCCAAATGTTATGAGCTTTTCCTGTAATAGTTCCTTACTTTCTGTAAAAAATTGTTTAAATGTTTTCATATTATGTTCCTTTCAAGAGTTATTTTAATTATTTACTCTTGAGACAAGAAAAATGGAACATTTTCTGATTGAAATCCTGATGCATTAGCATGTCCACCACCACCAAATTTCTTTGCTATCTCAGAAACATCAATATGATCTTTTTCAGAATATAGTGAAGTGGTCCAAGATGATCCAGTATAACCAAATGTAACCATAATATCATGTTTCTTTGGGTCATATATAGAGTCAAAAACCTTACTATTTGTGAATAATTTGTTAACACATATTGCATTATATCCTGCAATAGAAATCAGTTCAAATGAAATATCATTTACAAGATTTTTATTCTGAATCTTCTCATATTTCATTATGATTTTACCTCTATCAATTATATCATTTACAAAATAATCTGAGAAAAGAAGAAGCCAAAGATTTTGATCATCAGGATCAGTATCAATTGTTTTCATACCATACTGAAAAGGTAGTGTATTTGGGTCTGTATGGTCCCATACATCATATCTACCAAGGTATCTTACATGATCAGGTATATCTTTATCGGGATAAAAATGATCCCATGTCAATTCACACCCTGCTTTACCATCCTCAACAACTACAGTTTCAAAAATAGGGGCGTATTTTTTAGCATTTTCAAATGATGTTTTATGATGATCAATCCAATGTAGCTTAGTAATATCTGCAAGTTTTATCATATCATTGAATGGCTGTAGACCAAAATCAACCATATAAATATCTTCACCCTCTTCTATAATATCCCAAGGGAAAGCCATATCATAATTGATCTTATACATCTTACATTCTGGAAACCTACTTTTTACTATTGCACCTGATGCATATCCATCTAAATCATTGTGATAGAAACATTTCATAACTATTCTCCTTTTAGTTTATAAAAAATACATATATCATTATATAAAGAGTTATAATACTAAGAATAATTTTACAAGTCAACAATTTATATTTATATTTCACTCATCCATTCCTTTCTTTTGTCTGAGTCTTCTTTATCAAATGCAATATCAAGGCTTTCTCTTGATCTCTCATCTTCTTTGACCTTTACCAGATTGCCCATAGTGAAAATATAATCCTCTGGAGATAGTGACCCAAGACCTTTATTATATTTGTCTATCTTATAATTTCCATCCACATTAGCTTGATCATATTCTTCTATGGAGAAAAAATTATATGTCTTACCATCTTTGGATGCTCTAATCAATGGACTCTCTGCAATATGTAGGATACCTTTTCTTATAATATCAGGCCAGAAGGTATAGAAGAAATTTGTTAACCCTGCCTTGATTGCGAATCCATCTGGATCTTGATCAGTCATTATATTGATCTTACCAAATCTGATATTTGAAATGTCTGGGCTTGATAACCTCAATCCAGTTATAGCACATATATCTGATATCTCTTGATTCTTCATCAGTTCAACAGGTTTCACCCCCTGACAAGACTTAAACTTACCCCTTAAGGCATACCCTGCATCAAAATTAGAGTCCCTACAGGTGATAAACATGGAACCTACAGCCGATTTTCCTTCACCAATATACAGACTGCATTTCTTTCTAGTCTTTGAATTTGCCTCCATGAACTTTGAAAGATCCTTTACCTTAACCTTCTTTTCTTTGGTTTCAAGCTCTTTTCTCTTCTTGAATTCCTCTTTGATCTTAAAATATTCAATGATTTCAGACAGAACCAACTTATTTTTGAATAATTTCTTGGCTATTTTCTCAACATCAAAATCAGAAAATATGTGTTCATCAAATTCATTTGGTTTATTAGTCAACTCATTTTTAGTCTGTGTGGTGAATCTTGGAGCTGTTAAATTCTTGAGCTTGATTACAAATGTCAGTTTGTTCTTAATATCTGCTGGTTTAATGGTCTTATATTTCTTGATCAGTTTTTCTCTGATATCCTTGACCACATTTCCAGTTATGATATCAACATGGGTACCACCTTTTGTGGTATTAATACCATTGACAAATGATACCTGTTCAAAATCACCAGATGAGAAAATACCAACACTCACATTTTCAAAATCAAAGACTTCCACATTCTCATTATACAGACCAACATAATCTTTAAATGATTTGATATCCACCTTTTCACTATTGAATATGAAATTGATATCAGGATAACACATTTTGTAATCATATACAATTCTTTTCAGTATATTGAAATGATTATCATCTAATGATGTTAGACCAAATCTATCAAAATCAAGGCTATATTTGACAGTGGTGTATCTGGTGGTCTTCTTGTTGCAACTCCATTGGATTTCAGATAGATTATCCTTACAATTGATAACAGTTCTCTTTTTACCATCACATGTATCTACATCAAATTTCTTACTGAAACAGGCAACACCCCATGCACCTATACCATTTTGACCAATAGAGGTTGTAGAATCATTGAAATTTGACCCTGCTCTAGGGTGTGTAAATGCTAATACTGAATGAGGAAGTTTTTCATCTTTATCCATGACATGTGATAAACCTCTCCCATTATCCTTTACAGATATCATGTTAGGTTTAACCTTTATCTGTATCTTATTAGCAAACTTACCATCTGTCTTCTGAAACTCATCAATGGAGTTTGCAACAATCTCATTGAAACAGGTTATAACACCCTGAACAAAAGTTATATTATCCTTGATCAGATTACCATCTTGTAATGTATATATTGGCTCGGAATTTTCAACCACTGAACCAATATACATTGCAGGTCTTTTAAGTATATGATCAACTTCAGATAATTTTTTGATTGTTTCAGACTTCAACTGATTCCTCCATTAATTTATCATACCTTCTTCTTGACATAGTAATAGGTAAAATTGTGTTAACCACATAATCTTCAATCCTTCTCTTCTCATCAAAAAGAGGATCTAACACATCCTTTCCATCCCACAAAACAGCATGTGACACACCTTCTGTTTTTGGAGAATCTACAATTAAATATGCAGGTCTACCAGTAAATGATATATATACACTTATATCATCCATAACTTTATTTGTCAACTTTATTTCTGGTGATAGCTCTAATGCCATTGACAAGAAAAACCCATGATGAGCCAAAAAAATCATTGCATCTTCATCATAAAAGGGCGGGTCTATGTGCTCAAACCAATCTAATACATATTGTTCAGTTTCACCAACTATCATTGCCATTACACAGGCCATACAGGTGTTGTTTTCTGTCTGTTTAATATGATTGAACATAGTTACTCCTCATTATATAAGTTTACGAATACCCTCACCCACTCATTTAGTTTTAAATCATCTATCCTTTCAACATTTACTATCATCATATTATATTTACTTCTCAATACATCCTCAGTCACAGGATTATGTGAGGCAAATTGATAATATTCATCCTCTTTGACTAAAAATACATCAAGACCAGTTTCAGCTTCAATAGCTTCATATATATATTGTTGGGTTTCCATAATTTTAAAATATAGAGTTTAAATCAACCTCACATTTCAGATTTATTGGTGTATTACAAACATTTTTGAAATTTTCCATTGCAGCAAAATATGTCTTCTCATACATTTTCTTATAATCTACATCCTCCCTGAATTCTTCAGGTAACTCTCTGATAAACCCAACTACATTGGTATGGAGTATATTGGGTAATCTCAGATACACATATTTTATCTTTTCACCTTCTTGGATGATAGGATATTTCCACTCTAGATTGTTTTCAGTGACATATTTGTTATATACTATTGATGCTCTAACATGAATTGGTGTTCTTTTGATCCATAGTTTAGTTTCAGGATCGGTATATTTCTTTATATTGTTACATGATTTGATAGTCGCAATATCCTCAATGGGAATATGTTTGAAATCATTCTTGACCTCTCTGATATAGAAACTCAATTTAGTGTGGTCATCTAAAATATGGCCATATGATTGATTCAGATATTCTCTAACAGGTTTTGGTGTTGATGATGAAATACTTTGTAAGCCTGTTACACTAAGTTTAGGTTCATTATATCTGACCCCCTCATTATCCCACACTTTCATAGCATATTTTTTCTTAGTGGGCATCATCAGACCAGATATAATTTTCTCTCTCTTCATATTCATGAAGTTTTCAGGAGCATTAACATATTCAGCTAATTTTTGATATCCTTCATCAATAATCTTCTGTATTACCTTCTCATTGAACTGATCCAGCTTATTAACAAGCCTTTGATCTGTTATGTCTGGGTTTGCCTCTTTGATCTTGTTAACAACATCTTCCATATGAATATACAGACTATCAGTATCAATGTAAATAACTTTCCAATTATATTTTTTCTGTAGTGGGTGATTCATAAGGTAATCTTCGCACCACCTGATTGCAAGCTGACCTGATAGGGTCACAGCAGTTGCAAGATCAATATCATAATATCTGAAATATACATTACCCAATGCACCATATTCTGAATTGATAAGAATTTTCAAGGCCATTTGCATATTATCAAGAGTTGAAATTTCATCCTCAAGCTCTGCTTTCTTCTGTAATAATTCCTCTTTAGTCATCATTCACCTCCATGTATTTTATATAAAGATACATGGTTAAAACAAAAATGTCAAATAAAAATTAATTTATTTGACATTTGTTATTGTAAGTTATGGATATTATTATCCATTATCCATAATAATTTTCAATTATATCTGTAATCTCTCTAATTTTTTCGTCTGTAAGTTCAATTCCTGACCCATTACCCAACATATAATTAATAGTAGAACATTTTGGACATGAATATCCAGATGAAATAAAATGATTAAACTTCTTTGGTGTCTCTTTTAATTGTTCCTTTGTGAGTCTGGTATCACATCCAAAACAATAAATATCATCAGACTCAGATAAAACCTTGTTGTTTTCCATTAGATCAAAAATTGTATCAGCATCCATCTCATTTCTCCTTGTTTATAGGTTCATATGCATAATATATGAACATTAATCTAATGTCAACAAAAAAGTTAATCAACCTCAACAAAAATTAGATCATCAAAATCAAGACCAAGATCCATAGATTCAACCAAAACCTTGAGAGTGCCTTTCTTAGCAAAAACTTGTTCTGGTGTTTTACGTATTGGTGGTTTAGTGACATCACCCAACCATGTAATAATAACCATACTTAATCTATCATCAACAACCTTTTTTCTATCCATTCTATAATCAACAACCATTCCAAGATTTGTTGAATTTGATACAAATAGATATTGTTTATCTTTCTTACCAAATTTTGAAAGATGGTCAATAGCTTTCCTGAATAGATCCTTAGATTTTTCTATTGCACCTCTATCTTTAACCCTATCCAATTTATGGAATGTGTCAATAACAAAAGTATCTTTATAGAAATAATTGAACTCTGGGCCTAATATCTTACCATCATATTGATATTTAGCCTCTTCCATATATTCTTTAAATGTTTTCATGATATGCCCTATTGAATTATCGCAACAGGATTTGTAATTTCTATTTTATCCTTGTTGACCTCTAAAGTGGTTGAATCCATCTGTGGGCCTGTCATAATAAGCTTATCTCCAAGAAGAGCTATAGAACCATCATATTCTTCTTTGGTAGCTGGAATATAAATAGAGGCACCAACCTTGACTTTCTTGAAATATTTACTAACAGTCTTCAGGAATCCTTGAATGTCTTTGGTGGTTTTAAACTTCTTGGTTATAGGTGAACCACCTTGTGTAGACTCTGTTAAAATCTTTTTAAATTCTCTCATTATTTTTTACCCTTGACCTTCTTTTTTTGGTTTCTGTACTTATCCATATTATATTTATAGACTGATGATTGAGACTTCTTGACAGCCTTATCTTTTGATTGTTTCTCAAACTGTGGTTTAACATCTTTGGCCACATCTCTGTATGTTTCCCATGAGAATAATCTTACATCACTTTTAATATGACTATATAAATAACTTCTAATACACACATATGCTAATGCAAGTGGTAATTTGGCTGATTTCCAAGCAGATTTTATATCCTTATATGTAATTCTGTTCTTATTTTTGGTCCTTCTCATCAAAGCTTCTGCAAGCTGAATCCTTCTAGACCAAGGAATATGATGCAGATTTATACCTAAAAATCTATCGCCCTGCCTTGCAAGAACAATTGCAATAGGTAATTTATCATAATATGGTAATGTAGCTTTATGTTTAGGATCATATATGAAATTGACCATGAAACCCAACCTCATGTTTCTTGACCCTTTCTTAACTATCTTAACCTCATTATTCTTAGATAGTTTCCTAAACAATTTCATTACATCTTTTGGAATACCAGCCATTAATTACACACCATCCTTGCCAATTGCCCTGTTTTACATCCATCTATTTGATGAAAGTAATTTTTATCACAATCACTACAAACTGTCAACCCATTATCAACATCTGCTTGTAAAAGTGGATGCGTTTTTACTGGTTTGATATGGTGTGCAACTAAATTATCTTTAGATCCACACCTTTGACATTCATAATTATCTCTATCAAGAACCATTTTAGCCCATTCAGTCTGATATGGTCTTTCGATGTTTGGATATTGTCCTTCTGGATATTGTTGTTTGTTGAATATTGAACATGTGTGTTTACAACCATCAGAACAATAGAATTTACTAAGATCTATCCCAGATCTATTAATAGAATGTATCCTATTTTTCATTTCTGATTTTGTTGGTCTAAACCATTCACTACATTTTATACACCTAACATTAATAATCCGTTCATCTTCTAGATCAGGTCTTGTATCCTCACACCATGATATTAAAGGTGAATAATGTTCAAACATAGGAACCCCATTAATAT